>ENA-OQAR01000059-OQAR01000059.1-human-gut-metagenome-genome-assembly--contig:-NODE-59-length-24013-cov-2.095077_pt1 | contig 24013 bp, 37 predicted proteins | sample MGYA00242738_ERZ504533 | MGnify/ENA primary metagenome ERZ504533 (study PRJEB26092, sample SAMD00036276) | human gut metagenome | host: Homo sapiens | study: EMG produced TPA metagenomics assembly of... | reverse complement strand
CGGCTCGTGGCGAGCGTATTGCCAAGTACAACCGCCTGCTCGAGATCGAGGAGAGCTCGGCTCCACCGCTCAGTACGCCGGCTACAGCGCTTTCAAGGCCTGCAAGAAGTACATCGCCAAGTGAGCGTAAGCGCATCGAATATGCGCTGATGTAGAGTGCCCGTCGTGTTCCTCGTCGAACGCGGCGGGTATTTTCATTGCTATGAGTTCAAAGTCACGCAAGAAAGCATCCAGAAGGGGCAGTGCTGGCCCCATCGCGTTCTTTGTGGCGGTATTTATCGTGGCTTTGGGATCCATCCAGCTGGCGTCGACGTTCCATACCTATGCGCTGAATATGGCTGAATTGAATGGCTTGAAGAAGCAGGAAGCTGCGCTGATAGCGCAAAAGCAGGAACTGGAAAAACGACATTGCGCGTTGGGATGACAAAGCTTACGTTACAGCGCAGGCAAGGGATCGTCTGGGATTCGTATTTCCAGGAGAACAGGCGATTCGTGTGGAACATCCCGAAGCGGTGACCGGCGAAACCACAGAAGATGCAAAAAAAGACGGATGAATCGCAGAAAACCGTACTGCTTGGTATAAGGAAATGGCGTATTCGTTCAAACAAGCGACCAATCGGACGAAGTGAAATCGAAATCGAGGGAAACGTCCGAAAGTACGTCAACCGGTGAATCAGATGCGAATGGAACAAGCCAAGAATCCGGTGGCCAGCAGCAGACTTCACAAGACAACAACCAACAGCAATCAGGAGATCAGCAGGAGTGACACAGGGTATGACAATCAGCGAACAGGCCAAAGCCTTGGCGAAGAAGGTTCTCGACCAGCCTGCCACCGAGCATGATATTGCTGTGGTCGAGCGTCAGTTGGGTCGTTACCCGCGTGGCATGGTGGCTGTCGGAGCACGTTGCGTGTGCGGCAGGCCTTTGGCTGTGGTCACGCGTCCGCTGCTGCCGGGAGCGTGCCTTTCCCTACCACTTGCTATTGACTGGCCCGGAAGCGGTGAAAGCCATCTCCCACATCGAAGCCGAAGGCAAGATGAAGGAGTACAACGATCTTTTGGCTGAAGATGACGATCTGAAAGCCGCCTACGAGCGTGCGCACGAACTGTATTTGGCGTTCCGGCATGAAATCGCCGTTGCTATGGAAGACAGCGAAGAGCATATCGAAGGCACCAGTGCCGGCGGCATGCTGTTCGCATCAAGTGTCTGCACGCCTTGCTGGCGCAAACGCTGGTGATGGGCGAGGGCGCCAATCCGATCGGAGACATGGCATTGGAGGCGATTCGTCATGAATTCGACCCCAAGGTATGCCGTTGCACGGTGGAAAACGAAGACTGAACCATATTCAGACAGAAAGAAGAAGCAATGAAATCCGTTACTGTTGCCGGCATTGATTGCGGTACGAACTCGATTCGTCTGAAGGTCTCCCGAGTCAGCGAAGACGGCGTCGAAGATATTGTTCCGCGTATTCTTCGTGTGATTCGCCTCGGTCAGGATGTTGATAAGACGCATCGTTTCGCCGATGAGGCATTGGAACGTGCCTACGCCGCTGCCCGCGAATTCGCCGAGGTGCTGAAAGAGCATCCGGTGGATGGCATTCGTTTCGTTGCCACTTCGGCCACTCGTGATGCTGAGAACCGTGAGGAATTCGAAGACACTATCGAGCAGATCCTCGGCGTGCGTCCGGAAGTCATTCCCGGTACGGAAGAGGCTGATCTAAGCTTCCTTGGTGCCACGAGCGTGGTTCGTCGCGACGTCGAAGCTCCGTATTTGGTGGTTGATTTGGGTGGCGGCTCTACGGAATTGGTGCTTGGCGGCGACGGTGTAAGCCATCCGAACACGCAGGTGCAGGCCGCGTTCTCCATGAACATTGGCTCGGTGCGTATGACCGAACGCCACTTGAAGAACGATCCGCCTACCGAAGCGCAGATTCAAGAGGCCATTGCCGACATCGACGAGCATATCGATGAAGCGTTCAAAACGGTTCCTGCAGGCAAAACCCGTACTATCATCGGCGTGTCGGGCACAGTGACTACCATGACCGCTCTGGCCATGGGATTGACCGAATACGACCATTCCGCGGTGGATGGTGCCAGCTGCTCGCTGGAAGACGCTTATGCGGTTGATAACAAGTTCCTTACGATGCCGCGCGAAGAGCGCCTGACCTACAAAACCATTCACCCCGGGTCGTGTTGACGTGGTCGGTGGCGGTGCACTGGTGTGGAATCGTGTGCTCGCCAAAGTCAGCGAAGCGGCCTATGCCGACCATGGTCAGCATATCGACTCCTTCATGGCCAGCGAGCACGGTTTGCTTGATGGCATTGTGTTGGATTACGGCACGCGATTGCTTGCCGAACGTTAACGTGGCATAATAACTTGGGCGCGGCTTGTTCGATGCCTTGCCGCCATGGCGAAACTGGTATACGCAATCGACTTAAAATCGACCTCTTCGGATTGCGGGTTCGATTCCCGCTGGCGGCACCATGCGACCCAATCAGAATATACTGGTTGGATTTTGTTTTATCTCGCGCTGAGATGAGCTTAATGTTGACTCAAAATCCGGTGTCCACATGATGAACAACGCATGACAATCGTCGTGCAAGGGGCTAGTTTTCTCTGCTGTGAGAGTGGCGAACGGCGAACAATCTATGCGAAGCAGAAGATATGCGTCTCTATCTATTGACTATTTGACAACGAATCTTGCATACAGTGCGGTACTGTCGATGCTTCCGATAATGCTCACCCAGCGTGTCGGCTCAGCGAGTGTTTTGTCGGGTGTGATGCTTGGTGTTCTATCGGCTGCAGCACGGGGAAGTACACTGTTTTTAGGCCGGTTGATTGAGAAAATATCAACACTATGGCTCATGCAGATCAGCTTGGCGATTATCGTACTGGGACTAGTATCTTTTGCATGGCTATTGCAGGTTTCGCCTGTATTTGCTTTGCTTGGCTTGATGTTGTTCGGTGTTGGCATTTCATTGGTGAATTTCACTCTTCGAGGGCACATCATTGCAACCACTGCAGATAGCAAGGAGCAAGCATCATTCTTTTCGCTGGCAACCTTGTCTGCGAACTTAGGAGCTGCTATTGGTCCTATCACAGCGTCTTATGTACAGTGCAGACTTGGTCTCGCCAACTTTCTCATCATCATTTGTCTGATATATGCCGTCATATCCGTTATCACCGGAATTTGTTTTGAGCGACATGTTTATCTACGAACTTCAGATAGTCCTTCAGAGGAAAAAACTTCGATTCTTTCCACCATCGGTACATTATTGAGCAGTCGAAGAATGTTGCCGGTATTGCTGATTGTCGTTACTGGCAGTGTGATGAATGGGCAGCTTTTTTCTGGCATGTCACTCGTATTTCATGGTTTTTCTTCAGATCTGCTGCCGAGCGGACTGTTCTTCACTGTGGATGCCATTGCTGGGATAGTTTTGCAGTTCCCCATCAGCAGGCTGGTGGTACGCATCATGGATACAGGAAAAACATCAACGTATTGCATGGGCTTAAGCCTAGGGTTGTACGGCATCGCTTTTTGTGCTGTTCGCAGCGGGAACGTTGATGCAATCGGTATGGTTCATATTTGCTGCTCTGCTGGTATTTGCATCTGCGGAATGCACGTACGCACCGTTGACAAATGTCGCCATGGTGGAATCCGGAGAAAACATGCCTCTTGTCGACATACTCAATTGTCGTCTTATTTTGACAGCCATTGGTGAATCCATCGGATCATTTTGTGGCGGATTTTTCGTGCCTTTTCTCACATCGGCTTTCCATGCAACATGGATGTATTGGCTGGCTTTGTCCATTATTGCAGTTTGTGGGCTTTTTTTAATGTATCCGAAAGGAAATGCAGATAAATGAATAAGAAATTTGACGTTGTGTCTCAAATACTACGTAATGCAGAAATTGCTCTAAAAAAAATCGCCGTTGAAGATATGTCTGGATGCCTCACATATGAACAACTAGTTCAACAATCGATGAATCTCAAACAGAATATACTCTCTCAGTATGCTATTCAATAATGATGACTTGCCATTCATAGTCCGATCTCAGGTTTTCTGGCTGCGATGACGGCCTAATGGTCGAGGTCGTTGTGAAATATTGCTGGATAGCACGTACGAAACAATCCGTTATTACACTGGCGGCATTGATAACCCCAAGTAGCCGACTGGAACGGAAAAAGTATGACGTCGAAAGATATCAAGCCAGTAATCGAACAGCCCGATACGGAAATTCCGCTGATGCTCTCCCAAGCGATTATCGTCGCAGGAGTTTTGGCTGTGGGCGAACTGGCTTGTTCTCCGCTGTATTTCTCGTTGTTGAAGGCGTCGTTGGCGTTGATTCCATGGGCTATGGAAGCGGTGTTCATGGCAGTGGCGTTCACGTTCGTTGTGGGCTTTGCGCTGCTGTGGTGCGCCGAATCGTTCACGCTCAAAATGCGTGAACGGTTCCGACCGTTCGCATATGCGATTGTTGGACTTATCGGTTACGGTGCGTGGAGCCTGCTAGTGTTCTCCGCCACCATCAATTCCGTGCTTGCCATGGTGGGGGAGAGTGTGCTCACCAATGGCCAGATTGGTGCGATTGCGTTGAATGGCGCAGCTCTTGGTTTCGTCGCCTTCCTGTTCGCCAAGTTACTTGACGTTAAACTCGGCAATCGTAAAACCACGGCCATTATCATGCTGGTGATGGAAGTTACGGCCGCCATCATTGGTTTGATCATTATGATTCTCATGTTCCGTGCATTGTATGCAGCCTGAGCAAGGCACCTGAGAAGCAAGGCGACGATTGGTATGTTCAGTATTCTCGAAATGTTCAAGATAGGCGTTGGGCCAAGTTCCTCACATACTGTTGGTCCGATGGTGGCGGCATGCAAATTTGTCGAATCACTTGAACATACGGGAACGCTTGGCCGTGTGAGCCGTGTGCGTACGGTACTGTATGGATCTCTTGCGTTGACGGGTTTGGGGCACGGTACCGATCGCGCGACTGTGGCAGGTCTGGAAGGTAACATGCCGCAAACGTCGATACGGACCATGTGAACATCATTCGTCATGAATGCGAGTCGAGTGGGGAACTGCTGCTGGCCGGTAAGCATCGCATCGATTTCGACTATGCGCATGATGTGGTGATGGACGTGTGGCATCGCTTGGCCGCACACCCTAATGGCATGCGTTTCCAGGCGTTTGACCAGCAGAACAATCTTGTTGACGAACAGGTCTGGTATTCCATCGGTGGAGGCTTCGTACGGCAAGGCAATGCCGAGGATCTGATGATCGGCATTCATGAGCGTCCGCCGATCGGAACGTCTTTCGCCGATCAGCAGAGTGATTCCTCACTTGATGACGGCTCGGATGTGCCATGTCCATTCACGTCATGCGACGAACTCATTGCATTATGCGAGAAGCATCATATGAGTATCGCCGACATTGTGTGGGCCAATGAAACGGCCATGCAGTCGGCGGTGCAGGTTCGCAGCGAACTGGATAACGTGTGGCGGGTGATGCGTCGTTGCGTACAGCACGGATGCCACACGTCGCAGACCGTGTTGCCCGGCGGTTTGAATGCGCCCCGCAGGGCACCGAAAATGTATGCAAGGCTTGCCTCGAACAGTGATGTGCTTGCACGAGACAAGAAACGCGCGGATGCGGTGCTCGAATCGTCGGATGCGGCATGGGTGGATTTGTTCGCTTTGGCGGTGTCGGAGGAAAACGCCGGCGGTGGGCGAATCGTCACCGCACCGACCAACGGTGCTGCAGGAATCATTCCGGCAGTGCTTCACTATTACTGGCATTTCGTTGACCATGCGAACGAAGAGGGTGTTATTCCTTCTGCTCACTGCAGGCGCGGTAGGGTACCTGTTTAAACGCAATGCCTCCATTTCCGGTGCGGAAGTCGGATGCCAGGGAGAAGTCGGTACGGCATGTTCGATGGCTGCGGCCGGTTTGTGCGCGGTGATGGGCGGTACTCCACAGCAAGTGGAGAACGCTGCGGAAATCGGCATCGAGCATAATCTGGGACTGACCTGTGATCCCGTGGGAGGTTTAGTACAGATTCCATGCATCGAACGCAACGCCATGGCTGCGAACACTGCCATCAACGCGGTTCGTATGGCCATGCTGGGAGATGGAACGCATATCGTGACCCTCGATCAGGCCATTAAAACCATGAAAGACACGGGCGAAGACATGATGTCCAAGTATAAAGAAACCTCAAAAGGTGGTTTGGCGGTCAATGTCGTTGAATGCTAGCGGTGGTTGGTGCTAGTCTAGGTGGCATTGTGCTTTTCAAGGAGGTTCACCATGGCATCTCAAATGCCCGTTGTCAATGTTGAGTTCGGCGATCGCCCGACCATCGAATTCCCGTCCGAGACCGCTCCGGCAGGTCTGAAGGTTGTGGAGCTGTTCGAGGGCAATGGCCCGATGGTTCGCCGCGGCGACACCGTCACCGTTAACTATCACGGTGTGGTCTGGGGCAAGGACACCCCGTTCGACTCCAGCTTCGACCGTCACCAGCCGGCCAGCTTCGGCATCGGTGTCGGCCAGGTCATCAAGGGTTGGGACCAGACCGTTCCGGGGCACAACGTCGGTTCCCGCTTGGTGGTATCCATTCCGCCGGAGTATGGCTATGGTTCCCGTGGCGTTCCGCAGGCCGGCATCGGCGGCGAAGACACTCTGGTGTTCGTGATCGACATCATCTCCACCCGCTGAAACTAAGCGGCATAGAGTAACTTCCAAGGTCAAGGAGGCAACATGGCCGAAGAAAAAAACGCTTCTGCTGACGCAGGAAGCTTATGACAAGATGAAAGAAGAGCTCGCTTGGCGCGAAGGCGAGTATCGCGACGAAATCCTTTCCAAGGTTTCCGCGGCACGCGCCGAGGGCGATTTGAGCGAAAACGGCGGCTATCAGGCCGCTCGTGAGGCTCAGCGAGTAAATCAGGGCCGCATCGAGGAACTGACCGTCAAGCTGCGCAACGCGAAGATTCTGACCGCGCCCAAGGCCGGCGAAGTCGGCGACGGTTCTTTGGTGACGCTGGATGTCAACGGACGTGAAATGGTCTACGTGCTTGGCACGCGTGACCTGTCCATCGCCACGGACTACAGCATCATCAGCCCGGAATCCCCGATCGCGCGGCCATCAACGGCGCTCACGAGGGAGACACGGTGTCGTATACGGCTCCGAACGGACGTGAGATTTCCGTGACCATCAAGGAAGCCAAGCCGCTCGCCTGAGTGATGTTCGTCATAAGCTGAATCTGATATTCCAGCGATATAAATACAAGGCTGTTCATCGAATACAACGGATGAACCAGCCTTTTCGTATATTTCGTCAAACTGCAATCAGATATGATCTGAACTTACGGCCATAGCTGCACGATCACCATGTAGATCGCCACCATATGGCATGCGTAACCGGCGACGGTGCCGCAGTGGAAAATCTCATGGAAGCCGAACACCTTCGGCCATGGATCGGGCTTACGTAGCGCGTATACGATGGCTCCGGCGATATAGCAGGCTCCGCCTGCGGCCAACAGCACCACAACCGCCGGACCGGCATATGGCGAAATCCAGAACAATCCCATGAATGCCACTCCGGAAACACCGAAAATAATATACACAATCACGTAAAGCCAGCGTGGGGCGCTGATCCAGATGACGTGAATGATGAGCGCCACGGTAGTGCAGATCCACATGCCCGCGATGATTGAATTGCGCCAGAACGGTTCGAGTGCAAAGGAGACCGGCGTATAAGTGCCTGCGATCAGCAGGAAGATATTCATATGGTCGATGCGTCGTAGCACATCCGTGACGCGAGGTGACCAATCGCCCAAATGGTAGCAGGCGGAATTGCCGAACAATACCAGCGAACACGTCATGAACACGGCGCAGGCCCACTTCAAACCGGTACCGTGTGCCAGGCAGATCAGCACGATGCCGGCCGCCAATGCCAGAGGAGTGGCCACGGCATGAATCCAGCCGCGCATCGCCGGTTGGGGCGACCATGCACGTCAAGACGAATCTTACGTTCGATCTCCGCCGGAGTGATGCCTTCTATTTTCGCGGCACGAGCTTCGCCCTTGGCTATAGCCATTTTCGCCTTGCCGTCGGCCTTCTTGCGGATGTTCTCGGCCTTGTTGCGTGCCTTCACGCGAATAATATCGGCCTTGGCTTGAAGGGCCTGTTCGCGTGCCTCGGCGATGATCGCTCGTTTTTCCTCGATCTCTACGTCTGTGGGTTTCGCCATCTGTGTGCCTCCACTGTAAGTTACGGAACCGTAACCTACGTTACCGTAACTCATGGATATGTCAATATTGCTTTTCCTGCAATATGCGTCGTGCCGTGCAAAACCTCTGGTGTGATGCGTATGATGGAGCGCATGGCTGATTTCTCACATATCTTGACGACCCGTCCCGATTTCGATGACGAAGATCGTGAATGGCTGCATCATCTGGTCGCCGACTGGCAGGTGATCGCCGACCTGAGTTTTGCTGATCTGCTGCTCATTCTGCAAAATGGCGAGGGCAAATACATTATTGCCGAACAGTGTCGTCCATCCACGGTGATGAGCCTGAGGGCCGACGATGTGGTCGCGACGTTGTCGAGGAGGAAATGAGCGCTGAATTGGATGCCGCGATGGCTTCCGAATCGGTGTTCCGTTCCACGGTGCTCCGCACTGTGGGCGAGTCCACGGTGTGCAATGTGTATGCGCCGGTGCGTCATAATGGCAAGACGCTGGGCTTGGTGGTACGTGAGACGAATATGGCCACCCGGGAGTCGAACGGACGTTACGAATCCGAAAGCATCAGCGCAGGTAAGCAGCTGTATGAGATGATTCCTCGCGGTCAGTTCCCATATCGTAATCCGATTATGAACCAGCGTCACAATGCGCGTGTGGCGGACGGCTTCATCGTGCTCACCGTCGAAGGTATCGTGCGATATGCTTCGCCGAATGCCATCAGCTGCTTCCGACGTTTGGGATCGGTCAGCACCATGCAGGGGGAGTATCTGAGCGAAATCGGCACCAAATTGCTGCGCGAGAACGATCCCGTGCTGGAAACCTTGCCTCTGGTGCTCAGTGGCAAAGCCGCCGTCGATTCCGAACTCGATGCCAACAAGTCCGCGGTGTCCATGCGTTCGCTGCCGTTGATGGATGCCAATGGCCGCGTTGGCGCTGTTGTGCTATGTCGCGACGTGACTGAGCTTCGCCGTCGTGAAAAGGAACTGCAGACCAAGGATGCGACGATTTCCGAAATCCACCATCGCGTCAAGAACAACCTTCAGGCGGTTTCCGCATTGCTGCGACTGCAGGCACGTAAGACCAAGTCCGAAGAGGTCAAGAAAGAGCTGAAAGAGGCGCAGCGTCGTGTACAAACCATCGCCATGGTCCATGAAGGCTTGAGCCAGACCGCCGATGAAATCGTCGATTACGACAAGGTCATTTCCAGCCTGTTGAAGATGGCGGTGGATTTGGCCACCATGCGTGACCAGCATATCGACATCGACTTCATCGGCAGATTCGGCATGATGCCGGCGCAGGATGCCACGCCGTTGTCATTGGTGCTGACCGAGCTGATCACCAATTCCGTGGAACATGGCTTCGAAGGTCGCAAAGAAGGTCATATCACGATTTCCGTGGGACGCGGTGGCAACAACCTCAATGTTGTGGTCGAAGACGATGGCACGGGCTTGGCCAATGAGGAGCATGATGGTATGGCACGTTCCTCCGGATCCGGTTTGGGAACGCAGATCATCAGCACGTTCGTCAACAACGATTTCGGAGGCACGGTCCGTTGGGAGCCCCGTCGTGGCGGTGGCACCCGAGTAGTACTCGATATGAAGCTGCGTGCGGCGCAGGAACGATAGGAAAGATACGAAAATGTCCGGTTGACCAGGGGAAGTCAACCGGACATTTTCGTTGTAAGTCGCTATTCGCAGAGCGTATGCAATGATGGATCTTTGAAAATTTCAGATCTGCATCTGCATGGCTTGGGAGCGGCGGGCACGCATGGCACGGCGCTTGAGCGCACGACGTTCGTCTTCGCTCAAACCGCCCCAAACACCGTAATCCTGATTGGTGTCAAGCGCGCACTTCAGGCACGCGTCAATCACCTTGCAGGTGCGGCAGACGGCCTTGGCCTCTTCGATCTGCTGATAGGCGGCGCCTGTATTGCCGACCGGGAAAAACAGCTCCGGATCCTTGTCGCGGCATGCGGCCTTGGCGCGCCAGTCAAAGCACTGCTCATATAATCGCCTTCCTCTTGCCATGTACGGCATGTAAGTCCGTTACTCAGATAACCACGAATCGCGCGACTTTTCAAGAGTCTTCGCGAAAAGAATCCCACGAATCGTTAAAACCTTGGAATTCCACGCACTGAATAGGGCATGCTTTGGCCTGTTGCATGAGCACGCCACGACCTGGGAGGGTATAGTCGTCGGCTGCGAACCCGTCCAGAATTGCGCCGGGAATGCCGAGCATCAGATCGTTGGAACGTTCTCCGCAGGGGAACGCCACACGAGTCGGACATCGGTCCAGCAGTGCGGAAATAGGTTTTTCCACCGCGGCAATCACTGTGATATTGGGATTGACCAACGCCTCACGCAATTCGTTCGCTTCAGGCGCAGAGGAAAAGGGATTAAGCGCTTCGTCCGCATCATCCACAATCCAGATGGTTCGCTTATGCGACGGTAAGGGTTTGCCGTCATCCGTCACCATGCCATGTTCGGTTTTGCGTGTGAAACGAATATTGGCGCAACCCGTGTCATATAGCCAGCGTGCGCAATGCAACAGTAGATTGGTTTTGCCGCTGCCGTAGGCACCGATGATGGCGATATTCTGTTGGCTCACGTCAAGAATGGCGGTATACACCAATACGCCATCGTCGGCAAGCGCAAAGGGAACGTTATGCCATGACTGGTTTGATGGGATGGAAAGATCGGATTGCGTTGCATGTTGCGTGAGAGGCTCGGAAAACAGGAGATCGGGGCGTTGCAGGCGTGGAATCGTGCGGCCGTTCCAATATTGCGGACAAGTCGGTTGACATCGCGGACCGCGCTGCATAGGAAAGGTGTGGTGTGTTGTCCGTCATTGCAATAGGCTGCACCGGGAATGCTGGGAGGAATCAGCGCTGCGTCACGTATGCCGATCAATTCGTTCGACTGCATTTGGTCTGTAACCCGTAAGCATATGCTCAGCGAGATATTGGCTTTCATGTCGGCATGGACTTGGCCCATGGGATATTGCGTGCAGACGATCAGATGCATGCCAAGGGAACGGCCAAGTGACGCAAGACGATTCAGCCGTTGCATATAGTCGGGCAGACGGTCTCGAAGCGCATGGAATTCATCGATGACCACAACCAGTCGTGCCGGAGGCCGGACCAATTGGTCGAATCTGGAAACACGTTCGGCGCTGACCAGAGCCTCACGACGCACCAATTCCTGTTCAATGGCATTCAACGCGCGAATCGCGTGGAACAAATCAAGATCGCAGACATTGCCAACGGTGTGGGGAAGATGTTCCAAAGCGTTGAATGTCGATCCTCCTTTGAAATCCAAAAACACAAAATGCAGATCATCAGGGCTGTATTGCATGGCGAGCGACAAGCACCAACTGATGAGCAATTCCGATTTTCCCGAACCCGTGGTGCCTGCTACCATGGCATGCGGTCCTGATCGTTGCAGATCCGTGCGAAACAAGCCATGCTCCGTGACTCCTATAGGGCAGGATGATGTGGAGGAAAGCCATGTTCGTGTGATGGTGCGCCAAGGCAGCGCGTCCTCGTCCAGAGCGTAGAACCGCTCGAAACACACATGGGGCATTGCGGCGAACGGCGAATGGCTGTTTTTCCTTGCGGTCTCCACCACCTTTGCATAGGTGGTGGAGACAGGTTCGTCATGCTGCTGCTTCTGATTGGAACGCAACGCCATGGATGCCAGAGACAACGCGCTGCTGATGAGTCCAGGAGCAAGCATGGCCACATATAGCCATTGCCGTTGCGCGATCATTATGACAAGCATGACAAGTTGCGACAATACCGGCGCGGCCCAGCTGATGAGCATCAGCCGATCCTCATTGAATCCATTGGTATGCTTGCGCTTGGTTTTGCTGTTCATGCCGTCATTTGTGAACAGCAGTGGCGGATGGACGCAAGCGAGAATCAGGTTGTGGTCGGAGGATATGGTTATCCACATCCTGACCACAACCCTCAGCTTTGCTGTTCGGCGAGCGTTGCCTACAGTGCCAGCCGATGGGTCCCCTTAGCCAATTCGGAGAACCAGTTCGAGGTTCTATCCTCGTCCAAGAGCACGCTTGAGCCGACACCATCAACGTAGTAGTCGGGATCGGTCCAATAAACGCTTCCTGAAATGCCTTGATCCCCAGAAGCGCTTTTGAACGCCAAAGCCATGCGCATCAGCGATGAGGTTGAAGCCTTTTCATCCACGGTTACGGAACCCAACGCAGCCTCCGCAACTTTTTTTTTTTGACTTTGCCGAAGTTCAGCAGCGTATCCTTGGACGCGCTTTTCACTATGCGTTGATGACCTGACGTTGACGGGCTGCACGTCCGAAATCGCCTTGTGCGTCCGCGTAACGCATACGAGAAAAACGCAAGCGCGGTGGTGCCGTCGGCGGTATGGCAGCCGGCAGTCCAGTTCAACTGGGAGTACGGATCGCTTACATCCTGGTCGTAGCATAATTCGACGCCTCCTAAAGCGTCGACCACTTTGACCAGACCCCCGAATTGCACCATTGCCACGTGGTTGATTTTTTGCCCGGTGATGTCTTCGACTTCGTTAACCAGTTGTTTGCCGTTGTACAGTTGGGCGACGGCGTTGATTTTCATGTAACTCTGGTCATTTCCACCAAGGAATCACGCGGAATGGAAATCAGTGAGGAAGGTCCGGATTTCGGTTTGGTGAGTACCAGAATGGTGTCTGTTCTGAAACCGGTCACGTCGCCAGCGTCACCAACGGTGCCTTCGCGTTCGTCGGAACCGAGGATCAGCCAGCTTTCGCCAGCGGTATCGGCTTTGTTCGTCAACCAAGACTGTTTGTTGAGCTGTCCATCCACCCAATTCCATGCGGAGAATATCGACAGTCCCAAGGCGAGAATCACAGCAAGGAAAAACGCGAGAATGACCCGCCCCATATGTCGTTTTCTGTGGGGGAGCACGGCTTTCGCAGTGGATTGGTATCCTGTTGTGCTATTGCCGGACAAAGGTTGTCTGGGCGTGTTCTGTCGCGTGTTCGTGGCATGCCAGTGGGTATGGAGGAGGATCCTCGTACCTGCTGAGACGCACGGTGATTGTTCGGAGCTGAAGCAGGAGCAAACGATGCAGGAGACGATGATGCCGACTTACGTGGTCTGCTGGTGGAGTTTGCGGCAGGACGGAAACTCTGTGGAGCGCTGGAACCGGATGGAGTTACGGATGATGGTTGCGCTGTACGCCTGCTGGCGTGCGGGGCACTTGAGCGCGCTGGCTGTGCGGCAGGCGAAAAACTCGGAATTGACGGAGAGCCGGATTGAGAAGGAATTGTGGATTTGTGAGGCTGTGATTCCGTCTTCTTCCGTCCTGCGGACGGGATGAAGCTCGGTGGTGCGGGCATGGGGTCCTTGCCGCCGTTCTCTTCACTCATACAATATCCTCCAAAAAGAAATCCGTTCCTACACCATTTACACCGTGTAGGAACGATTCGGTGAAAGCGGTCTAGTTCTTTGCGGGAACGGCACAAACTGTCGCGTTGAGGTAACGATCGGCAAGTCCGATGTACTGCCCGGTAAGAGCGTCATGGATGGAGCCATCTTCCGGATCGACGGTGCCACCGGTGTTCGGATCGATAAGCGTGCCATCGGCTTGCGTGATCAGACCAGTGACCGGATCAGGCGTCTGTGCGGCTTCCTGGGAACCCGTGTTGTCAGTGCCCATATTATCCGTATTGTCAGTGCCATCCGTCGAATTATCGGAAGAACCGTCGGAATTGCCTGCGGTATTGGCATCCGTGTTCGCGTCGGATTCGTCGGAACCATAAATCGGCTTGTCCGCGCGCATCTTCTCCCATAGCGTCTCCGCCTCATCGGTCCAGACCGAACGATTCGGGTCCGACGGCGCGGATACTACCGGAACGGTCTGCGAATACAGGTTGGACAGATTGAAATCCTTGAGGCTCATGGCAAGACCTGCAAGCGCTGCGGTATCGGCCATGCCTTGCGAGATATAGAGTGATTGCAAGGCTGATTTCGCTAGCTGGTAGAGCTGTGCGGTGTCAGTAAAGAGGTTCTTGCTGAGCGCTTCGTTCATCAACTGTTTGATGAGGTATTGCTGTCTGGTTGTTCGTGATGTGTCGGATCCGTCTCCCAGACCATGGCGGGTTCGTGCGTACTGCGTTGCCTGGTGTCCGTCCAGATGGTGCAGGCCCTTGGTGAGTTGCAGGCTGGTGTAGGGGTCGTCGACGTCCTGTGGGATGCACAGGTCGACTCCGCCTACGGCATTGATCATTTTGACCAGTCCTGCGAAATCCACGACGATGAAGTTTTGAATGTTCAGTCCGGTGAGGCTGTTCACTGCATTCAGGGTGCAGCTTGCGGCTGAAGCGAGATCGCCGCCGGTCTGGTATGCGTTCGCGAAAATCGAGTTGAACATCACATTGTATTGCGCGGGAATCGTGCCGTTGGTCGTTTCGCACTGCGGTATGTCCACTAGGGAGTCGCGCGGAATGGAAACGAGATTGATTTTGGTGCGGTCCGCGGAAATCTGCGCCACCATTGTGGTGTCGGCCTGATGGTTGCCTACCACGTCTCGAAGTTGCCTCCGACGGACTGGTTCTCTTCGCCATCGCGGGAATCCTGCCCGATGAGTACGAATTCGATGGGTTTGCCGGAGTTGGGATCGATGATCGAGGTGTTGGCGTCAAGTGAGCCTTGTCCGATGATTTCGACCGAATGGTCTTTGATGATGCCATTCACATCCAGCCATGTTGCGGCCGTGCGGTTCCCGAGAACACCAGCATCGCCGCGATGACCGAAGCGACTATCGTCCTCGCACGATGCTGCACTCGATAGCCAAGGCTGTGACGCGGCTTTGCGTCTCGCAGTCCATTGACGTTAGGAAGCTTATCGCCGGCTGGTGATGTGGTCACGGTATCGCCTTCCTGTTTATACAAAAGATCACGCCATATCTCAACGCGTTCTAGAACATACCACTACTCTGTCATGGGATTATAGAGATGTTCCCCGATTTTCACGGATTCTGCTTCAGGCCCCCGTCGTTCTTGGAGGTACCATGTACCATATTTTTCTCGAATTATAGTGATTGACACGGCGGAAAACTTGACAAAAAGAAAATTGCATGTGTGTAATTTAACACGACTAAAAGTGCGCATACGTATAGCAGGGGAGGACGCATGTGGGGCGTGATCGACGAGTCCTCCGATAATCCGCTTGCGGAACTGTGGGGTCTGTTCAAAAGCGATGATGATGTTTCCTGGCAGCATAGGGCTTTATGTTCTCAGACTGATCCGGAAGCGTTCTTTCCTGAAAAGGGCGGATCAACCAGGGATGCCAAGCGAGTGTGCGCCCAGTGCGAGGTTCGTGAGCAATGCCTGAAATGGGCCATCGAGCATGATGAGCGTTTCGGCATTTGGGGTGGCATGAGCGAACGTGAGCGCCGTCGGTATAAGAAGGAACACAAGGAACGGGCATAACGCACGGCACACCCTGTGCGTACACTTGAAATTATGAATTCTAACGCCAGCAGCGATATCCAGGGAATTGTGACCGATCTGCTCAACAGCAGGCCGTACTCCCATCGGCAGGATGCCGATTCATCCGTGGCTGCGGTGATTACCGCGCAAAGCGATCTACGTTTTTTCTCATCCACTTTTGCCGCGGTGCTCGCACAGCGTGTGCTTCCAGGCACTATTATCGTTGCGGATTGCACCAATCAGGTTGAGCAGCCTATGCAGATGACGTTTAGCGTTATCCCGTCGCCTGCCGGTGTGCTTACGGAAGTTCCCGAAAGCAAGACCATACGTGTCATTCTCGTAGGAGTGAAGGGTGCCTCTTCATTCATGAATGCCGTGGCTCGTGCAATGCAACAGATCGATCTTGACGACCGGGTCGGTGCTCTGTGGACATTGCATGACGATTCCAGCCGGCCGATGAGTCATGCCTTGAGGTGTTGCTCGATGCTTGGAAAAACACGCCGACTGCGTCTTTGCTTGGCGCGAAACAGTTGGATTGGCAGGCGGAAGCTGCATAACGTCGGTTTGTATGCGGGGCACCACAATGTCACGTCTCTGGTGGTGGACGGTGAGCCGGATCAGGAACAGTATGATGGCCGGCAGGATGTGTTGGCTGTGTCGCTTTCCGGCGCGCTGGTTCCATTGGCCACCTTGCGTACTTGGAAGGGTGCCGATCCATGGTTCGGCACGTTCGCCGAATCCACGGACCTGTGCAGGCGCATCTGCCTGGGCGGTGGCCGTGTGGTGGTGGTCCCGCAGGCGCGAATCGCCCATAGGAGGGCAAGATTTGAAGGCGTGCGTTCCAAAAACGGCCAACCTGTTGAAGATGAGGAAGGCCGCGTCGATCCGTACCTTGCGGTACGCGAGGCGAATACGAAATACGCGTATACGGACGTGCATCGTTCTTGGTGGCCGCTGCTGTGGATCTGGTCGATACTGAAGGCGTTGGGACTGGCCGTGCTGTGCCTGACGCGCAAACAGCCATACCATGCCTGTTGCGAATTGGCCCTGCCTTGGCGTTCGTTGCTCCACTTGCCGGGCGCATGGAGGGCCCGTGCCCGATTGCGTGAGCAGAGTAGGGTCTCCTTGAAGGCATTGGCCGCATTGCAGACGACTCGTCAGCAGATCGGCCAATGGAACGATCGCAAGCGTGCGTTTCTTGACCAGCGTGGCACTGTGATCCTCAGCCCTCTTGCCAAGCGCATCTGCGTAAAAGGCTCATGCGCAGGTGGGGGCTTGCCATCGCATCGGCGGTGATCGCCTTCGCATGGATCGTCTTCCTATATTGGAATGTGCTTCGGAGCGTATTCTCCGGCGCGTCGATATATTCTCAAACGTTGCTGCCGACCGATGCCAGTTTCAGCCAGTTGGTGCATGTCGCCACCACGTCGTGGGCGTATACCGCGGGAACTGGAATCAGCGCCCCGAGCGCGCCTTGGCTGCTGGTGCTCATGGTGGTTTCCGTATTCACGGCTGGCCATGTTGCGACCGCAGTCGCCGTGGTGTTCTTCTTGTCCGCTCCTTTGATGGTGCTGTCGTTCTGGGCTTTGGCTGGAATCTTTACTCGGTCCGACACGGTGCGTTGCGTGATCGCGTTGGCATGGTTCGCCATCGCATTGTCGATGAACGTGTACAGCGATGCCGACGTGACGATGATGACGGTCATGGTGTTTCTTCCTGCGGCCTCGCGTTTTTCTTTCCGAGCCGTAGGCATGTACCGTACGGAAGATCTGGTCAATCCGCAGGCTTCCGTGCAGGCCGCGGCGCTTGCGGCATTGTGCTTTATTCCCGTCGTCGCGGCCGAACCGCAATTGCTGCTGCCGCTGATGTTGTCGTTCCTTGTGTTCCTGATGCTTGTACGCTCCCATAGAACGACGCTGCTGCTGATTCCGCTGCCGGCCGCTTCCGTATGCGCGCCCACATTGGTCAACACGGTACGTTTCGCAGGAGCAGGTACGTGGCGTCAGATTTTTGGCAGTGTGATATTGCCGTCGTCTGCGCATGATGGGCATCCGATGATCGCAAATCTTTCGGATATTGTTTCCCGTGCGTTCGGCGTTGCCGTATCCGGCGAGATTTGGCAGTATGTGGCTGCTGCAATGTTGGCATTGATTGTGCTTCTTGCCGCGGTATCGCTGTTCCTGCCATTCGTGCTTCGCGTGTCGCGTATGATGTGGGTCGTGGCGATCGCGGGTCTTGCCACGTCGCTGCTTTCCGCCGCGGTTGTGGTTGCGGTCGATGCGGATGCGCCGTGGCCGGTTCCGTGCTTCCCGGCGTTTCATTCACGATGATGGGACTGCTGTCTTGCGTGTGCATGGTCGCAGGCGGTGCGGTGCAACGTTTCGTCATGCTGTGGCAGAGGCCCACCGGCGATGTCGAAGTTGAGAGGAATGGCGCTTCTACTGGCATTATTGCCGGGCGTGCGGCACGAATCGTGCTGGTCATGCTGATTGCGGCGTCGGTTGTGGCGAGTGCCGGTTTTGATTATGTCGCCAGAGACCATAACACGGTTTCGACCAGTGATTCCGGTTTGCCGATTGTTGCTTCCGACTATCTTGCGCAGGATGAGGCGAGGCGTGTGCTCGCAGTACGCGCGGATAGTGCCGGTTCCATCAGCTACAATGTGATGCGCACCCGCCGAGGTGATTTGATCGACAGCTCTCCGGCACAGCGTGTCGAAGTGGCGTTCGGACGTTCCGATGATGCGAACAAGGCCATCGCCAAGGATTGCGCGCAGCTGTTGTCGAATGCTGATTCCGACGCCGTCGCCGATTTGAGCGAGTTGGGATTCGGAGGCATCTATGTGGTGCGCTCCGGCGAAGACAAGGCGCAAAAGGAGATAACCGATCAGTTGAGTTCCAATATCAGCGCTTCCGATGGCACGCAGAATGTCGTAAGCACTGATGCGGGAACATACTATCGTCTCACCATCCAAGATACGGCCAAGCAGCATATCGACCGCAAGGGATATCGACAGGCTGAATCGAGCGTGTGGCGTCAGGCATGGCTGTGTGCATGGGTATTGTTCTCGCAGCGTATTGCTTGGTTGCGCTTCCGCGCATGAGGCGTCACGGTCAGGAGGAAGCATGAGCAAACATTCCCGTTCCAAAACGGTTTGGCGTGTAATTCTGGCCATAGTGTCGGTGTTGGTCATTGTCGCACTGGCGACCGTGGCCGTAATCTACCGCCCGACTGGATTCATGCGGATTCGCCGGTAACGCAGCGTTCATCCGTATCCCGCACCGTCAGTCCGCGTCAGCTGGAAACATATTGTCCAGCACGAATGACGATAGCTGATACTGATGCGTATGGAGACAGCGAATATCAAGCGTCCAACGGCAATATCATGTCGTCGGCGCGTTATGCGTCCTTCGGTTCGGTGTTCCGCTCTTCCGTAGGGCTTCTCGGAGCTGATGAAGCCACTTCGTCATTGGTGTTGAACAAGGATGATGCCGGATCGGATGATGATATTTTCATGGCGTCCGGCACGGTCGATGACGGAGCCCAATTGCAGAATACCCGATTGCTGTCGGCTTCCGATGGAACGGGAGCGGCCTCTTCGGTGATGTCTTGGGCTACTGAGGGAGATTTGAAAGGCGTTTCCGCTGCTTCCTGCGTCGTTCCGGCTTTGAAGCAGTCGCTGATGGTGTCGGGCACCAAACAGGCATGACCCAGCAGCTGGTCGTGGCCAATCCGTCGGCTAAGGCCACGTCGGTGAACATCAAGGTTTGGGGATCCGACAAGTCGGGTGCTTTGGCATTGTCTACCGGTTCGACGTTGACGGTTGGCGCGGGCAAGGAATCTGTGCTGAACCTTGCCGCAGCAGCTTCCGGGCAGGATGCTTTGTACGTTACCGTGTCCAGCGTGGACACTCCCCGTTGCGGCCGTGGTGCGCACCATAGCATGGATGGTCTGGTTGCAAAAGGATCGGATTATGCGGTTCCCAATACTGTTGCCGCAAAAAACATTGGCGATTGACGGACTCACGGAAGGCGATGCGTCAACCTGTATGTGTATCCGTCTCGGCAGGCCGACGTCACCGTATCTTGGACGGATGACCAAGGTCTGAAGAAAACCAATCAGCAGACGCTCGAATCGAATCGCGTTTCGGTCATCGACCTGGGTTCGGTTCCCAAGTCGGCGACCGGACTTACCATCAGCGCCAGCGAGCCGGTATCCGTCGCCGCGAAGATCACCAATGATGGCGATGATGACCAGGCTGATTTCGCCTTGGTCAACGCTTCAGTGCCGATGAGCGTCTCCGCCATGGCCGTGCCCGACCATGCCACGGCTCAAGTGGGCATCACCAACATATCGGGCGATGAGCGCACGGCAACATTGACGTCCTACAACAGTGTCGGAGATACTGTTGACCAGCGCGAGATTGCTCTCCACTCCGGCGCTTCGACAACGGTTGATCTGGCGGATATCAACGATGGAGACGTTGCCGCCGTAAGCTTTGCCGATCCGGACCAATCAATGGTGTGGAACATCCGTATCAGCCAAAAAGACGTATCGGATGCGAAACTGGCCGGAGTGTCGATTATCGGCGCAACGGATCTGAAGGAGCCCGCGAGCAGGTGCTGGCCAACCAGAACATGACCGTCGTGCGTTGATCACATACCCCAATCGGGTCGATCTCTTCGGGACGGCGTCCATACAGTTCCGCCAGGCGCAACACCACTTCGTCGCGGATGGCGAATTGCAGGTCCATACGGCTTCGCGCATGCGATTGCAAAGGCATACGGTACAGCACGACGCGCGGCGGAATGCCATGTTCCGCGGGGAAAGACTGCGAGCCCAAGTGCGCAGTGGCCTCCCATGGTGCCGGGTCGGATGGCGGAACGTCCTCGACCGCAAACTGTACCGGTGCCACCAGTTCGGGCCATGCATCGTTGAGCCTACGGATCTGAGCCACCAGCATGTCGTCGAACATACCGCTTCTTGTACGATAACGTGGAAGTCTGGTACCGAACATGGGAGTGCGGGTCCACGACCATGACGGTTTCTATACACTGTTGATTCCCAAGGCAATTGATACATGGCTTCTACCATATCAGGGCCTTGCGCGAATCATGCGATAGCATATTGTTCATTGCATCGACACAGGAGGAAACGATCATGACGGATATTTCCGTGCCCTGTTGGAACGACGTGGATATCGAGGAATTGTGCAATGGAGTACGCCTTATCGCCTTCGATCTCGACAACACGTTGGCAAGGTCGAAAAAGCCAATGAAGGACGACATGGCCGAATGCTTCTCCGCATTGACATCGTTGATTGATGTCGCGGTGATCACCGGTGGCAAGTATGCATTGCTGAAAAGTCAGGTGGTGGAACGGTTGACAGGTCAAGCCAATCGGTCGCATCTGCATCTTATGCCGACCAGCGGCACCCGATATTACCGTTGGGGCGGATCGGATTGGGTGCCGGTCTTCGCCCATGACCTCAGCGCGGATGATCGTGCGAAAGCTTACGAACTTGGAACGCAATGCGCGCGAACAGGGTATATGGCTCACGCACGTTGGGGTGAACGTATCGAGGATCGTGGCAGCCAGATCACATTCTCCGCATTAGGGCAGCTTGCGCCCATCGAAGCCAAGGAGGCGTGGGATCCAACCAACGAGAAGAAGAATCGTCTGGCACGAGCGGTTGCCGCCGATCTACCGCATTTGGAGGTACGGCCGGGCGCGCCAGCAGCGTCGATATCTCCGAAAAAAAACGTCGACAAGTCGTTCGCTGTTCGAGAATTGGCCGATATTCTCGGCATTACGGTGGCGCAGATTGTTTTTTGTGGGAGACCGTATGGATCCGGACGGTAACGATTATCCCGCGGCAAAGGCAGGCACCAGGGCGGTGAAGGTTACCTGTCCGAACGATACCGTGAAATTGTGCGGTGGAATCATCGCCAGTCTATCGCGATAGAACCTGTTGGGAGGTTTCGCATGAACTCAATGGCGAGGGCATGCTCGATGGTGGTTAATCTGCTGTTTCCCCGGGGCTGCGCCGGTGCGACAAACCGGATGAAGTGCTATGCGAAGCTTGCAGGGCATTGTTTTCCCAGCCGACCGCACAGTCGTTTGACGGTGTGGCGATGCAACGCTGGTTCGCATGCGGATGGTACCGTGGCACGGTCAGAAGGGCGGTTCTCGCGTGGAAGGATCACGGCGACGAGGAATGTGACCGTGCGTTCGCCGATGCGATATGCGCCCTTGCAAAGCGTCTGGCGTTATTGACTTCGTTCGTGATAGGCATGGTTCATGCCATGATGTTGTTGTGGTTCCCGCGCCTTCGTCTCCCGCTTCAATACGTCGTCGCGGACGTAAACATATGATGCCGATCGCCAAACATCTGGCAGGTTTTCTACGGGAGGAAACAGGCTGCGAGGTGACGGTGCGTGACGCGTTGGAGAACAGGGGGGTCAAAGGGAAATCAGTGCAGACCAGCGGTGCGGCGCAACGGTCGCAACGTTGAAGGGGCATGTTTCGGTGTGTCCTTCGGTTTCCTTGCGCAATACGATGGTGATTCTGGTAGACGATATTGTCACGACCGGTGCGACCATGCGCAGTTGCGTCGAAACGATGCGGAAGGAGGGTGCCACGGTCGTGACCGTGCTTGCTTTGGCTCACACTCCGGCGGGAACGCAGAAGGTTGGCCCAACGCAAGCATGGTCACGCACGCAAGTGCAGTGACGTGAGAAATCCTCTATTCGTCATCCGTAACATGGTATTTCGGCAGAATGATTTCAAAATCGGCTCCACGCGGGTCATCGACGACCCTCACCGAACCACCGTGCAACTGGGCGGCCCAACGTGCGATGGACAATCCCAAGCCGGTTCCGCCCGATTCGGTGCCCGGACCTGTTTTTCCTTTGACGAAACGGCGGAAAATGTCGGAACGCGCCTCTTGCGGAATCTGCGATCCGAAATTGACGACATTGGTGACGATGGTGCCGAAATCCTTGTTTTCGTGTGCTTCGATAAGCACCGTGGTATTGTCCGCGGAATGCTTGAGCGCGTTCGCGATGATATTGGTGAACAGTTGGCGCAGGCGGTCCTGATCGCCTGCCATCTCGATATCGTCGGGCACATGCATTTCGATGTCATGCGCATGCCCGGCATCGGCGATTTCCAAAGGTTCCACGGTTTCGTCAAGAAAATCGGCGAAATTGAACATTTCGATTTGCAGGCTTGCCGCGCCGGCTTCCATGCGGGAAAGATCAAGAAGGAACGCGATCAGATCGGACAGGCGGTGCGTCTGATTGAGGATGCTTTCCAGATTTGATGGCGTAGGATCGATCACGCCATCCGCCATGTTTTCGACCATGGCTTGAAGCGCTGATACGGGCGTGCGTAATTCGTGGCTTACGTTGGCTACCATGTCCCGGCGCATCTGGTCGGCATGCTGAAGCTCTTCCGCCATTTCGTTGAAGGTGAGGGCGAGCTGGCCGACTTCATCGCGACTATTGGAGTCGACATGGACGCGCACGGTGTAATCGCCTTCCGCCATCGCTTCGGCGGCGTCGCGCATTTGGCGCAGGGGAGAGGTGAGTCCTCTGGAGAAGAAATATGTGATTCCTAAAGCCACGGCGAGGGTAATGGGCATGGCGATCCATACGCTGAGCCCTACTTTGAGCAGGAACCACGCCATGATGAACGCAATGGCGGTGGAGATGGTGATCAGAACGCTCAATTCAATTTTGAGCGATGAGAACAAACCAATAGGACGTTCGGTTTCCAATGGATTCACCGAACGCCCTGGTTTTGTATCGGTAGTACGCATACCACCGAATTTTAGCGCATTAGTCTTGGACTTCTGGCGGTTCGAACGCGTAACCGACGCCATGCACGGTACGAATGGTCTTCGAACCGAGCTTATGGCGCAATGCCTTGACGTGCGAATCGACGGTGCGAGTGCCGGAAGCATCCACCCAATCCCACACTTCCTCGAGCAGCTTCTCGCGAGTGAGCACGGACTTCGGCTTGCGGGCCAGCGTGGCCAGCAAATCGAATTCCGTAGGGGTCAGGTGCACCTGCTTGCCATTGACGGTGACGATACGTTGCGCGGGATCGATGACCAAGGAGCGAAATCGAGAAGCTTCTCGTTTTTCGGAGTTTTTGGCGATGACCTTGGCACGATCTACACGGCGAGCAACGCCTTGCAACGGGCGATGGAGTTCGCGCATGGAGAACGGCTTGGTCATGTAGTCATCGGCTCCGGCACGAGCCGATGACCTTATCGGCCTCGTCGTCTCGTGCCGTCAGGAT
>ENA-OQAR01000058-OQAR01000058.1-human-gut-metagenome-genome-assembly--contig:-NODE-58-length-24022-cov-2.421720_pt1 | contig 24022 bp, 25 predicted proteins | sample MGYA00242738_ERZ504533 | MGnify/ENA primary metagenome ERZ504533 (study PRJEB26092, sample SAMD00036276) | human gut metagenome | host: Homo sapiens | study: EMG produced TPA metagenomics assembly of... | reverse complement strand
ACCACGTGGTCCTCGTCGGTGGCTCCACCCGTATGCCGGCCGTCAAGGAGCTCGTCAAGGAGCTCACCGGCGGTAAGGAAGCCAACCAGTCCGTGAACCCGGATGAAGTCGTGGCCGTCGGCGCAGCCGTGCAGTCCGGCGTCATCAAGGGCGACCGTAAGGACGTCCTGCTTATCGACGTGACCCCGCTGTCCCTCGGCATCGAGACCAAGGGTGGCATCATGACCAAGCTGATCGAGCGCAACACCGCCATCCCGACGAAGCGTTCCGAAGTCTTCTCCACCGCTGAAGACAACCAGCCGTCCGTGCTCATCCAGGTCTACCAGGGCGAGCGTGAGTTCGCTCGCGACAACAAGCCGCTGGGCACCTTCGAGCTGACCGGCATCGCTCCGGCTCCGCGTGGCGTCCCGCAGATCGAGGTCACCTTCGATATCGACGCCAACGGCATCGTGCACGTGTCCGCCAAGGACAAGGGCACCGGCAAGGAACAGTCCATGACCATCACCGGTGGTTCCGGCCTGCCGAAGGACGAGATCGACCGCATGGTCAAGGAAGCCGAAGCCCACGAGGCCGAGGACAAGAAGCGCAAGGAAGACGCCGAGACCCGCAACCAGGCCGAGTCCTTCGCCTATCAGACCGAGAAGCTCGTCAACGACAACAAGGACAAGCTCTCCGACGACATCGTCAAGGAAGTCACCGACAAGGTCAACGCTCTGAAGGAAGCCCTGAAGGGTGACGACACCGAGAAGGTCAAGACCGCTCAGACCGAGCTGATGACCGCCGCCCAGAAGATCGGCCAGGTCCTCTACGCCCAGCAGGGTGCCGAGGGTGCTGCCGCTGGTGCTGACGGTGCCGGCGCTTCCGCTGGCTCCGCCTCCGGTTCCGACGACGACACCGTCGAGGCCGAGGTCGTGGACGACGATGACGACAAGGACAACAAGTGATGTCCGAGTTCAACAAGGACGACTACCTGAACGACCTGCCGGATCCCTCAGATGCTGAGGCTGCCGCTCAGACCTCTTCAGGGGCTGACGCCTCCGCCGAGTCCGGCTCTGCGCAGGATTCGGCTGCCAGCTCCTCCAATGAAGGAGCCGACGCGGCTCCTGCCGCAGCTGAGGGAGAGAAGACTGGCGAAGGCCAGTCCGATTCCGCAGACACCCTCACCCCGCTCGGCAAGGCCAAGAAGGAAGCCGCAGACTACCTCGAAGCCCTGCAACGCGAACGTGCGGAGTTCATCAACTACCGCAATCGCACGCAGAAGGAGCAGGAGCGCTTCCGCCAGCACGGCATCATCGACGTGCTGACCGCGCTGCTGCCCGCCCTCGACGATATCGACCGCATTCGCGAACACAGCGAGATGGACGACTCGTTCAAGGCCGTCGCCACCAAGATTGACAAGGCCTCGAGAAGTTCGGTGTCGAGAAGTTCGGCGAAAAGGGCGAGGACTTCGACCCCACCAAGCATGACGCGATCCTGCACAAGCCGGACGCGAATGCCGAAAAGGAAACGGTTGACACCGTGGTCGAGGCCGGCTACCGCATCGGCGATCGCGTAATCCGCGCCGCCCGAGTAGTAGTAGCCTCCCCGCAAAACTGACATCCAGCTCGCTGCAATGAGTTGATATTTACCTTGGCTCCCCTCTCTGAGGGAGCCAATCATAAAGACTTTTCTAGAAAGGAGACATGAATGGCTGAAAACGAATGGCTCAGCAAAGACTTCCTACAAAGTCCTTGGTGTCTCCAAGGACGCTTCGGACGACGACATCAAGAAGGCGTACCGCAAGCTCGCCCGCAAATACCATCCTGACGTCAACAAGACCAAGGAAGCCGAGGAGAAGTTCAAGGACATCTCCGAAGCCTATGACGTGCTGAGCAAGAAGGAAGATCGCCAGAAGTACGACGCGATTCGTCAGTTCGGCATGGGCGGTGCCCGCTTCGCCGGCGGTTCCGGCACCGGCGGCTTCGATGCTTCCGGTTTCTCCGACATCTTTGGTTCCATGTTCGGCCAGGGTGCCGGCGGCAATGGCTCGCGCATCCGCTTCTCCACTTCGGGCGGCGGCCCCAACAACATCAACGACATCTTCTCGATGTTCGGCGGTGCTGCAGGTCAGGGCGGCCAGCCGTATGGCGGCTACGGCCAATCGCCGTACGGCAATGCCGGCGGCTATGGCTATGAGGAGGCCCCGCGCCCCGAAAACGGCGAGGACCGCAACTCCAAGATCAGCCTGACCCTGCGTCAGGCGGTCAAGGGCGCTACCGTGTCCCTGTCCGTGGACGGCAAGAAGTTCAAGGCCCACGTGCCTGCGGGCGTCAAGGACGGACAGAAAATCAAGCTGGCCGGCAAGGGCAAGCTAGGCATCAACGGCGGCAAGGCCGGTGACCTGTACCTGCACGTCACCGTCAAGCCCGATGCCACATTCTCGATGCGCGGCCATGATATCGTCATGGACCTGCCCGTCACCGTGGGCCAGGCCGTGGCCGGTGGCAAGGTCGAGGCCAAGGATATCGACGGCAATCCCGTTACCTTCAAGGTGCCGGCAGGCTCCAGCTCCGGCGCGGAAGTCAAGCTCACGGGACTTGGCGTCCAGCGCAGCAACCAGCCGGGCGATCTGATCGGCCGTGTGCAGATCATGGTCCCCGCCAAGCCGGGTCTGGCCGTCAAGCACGCCGCCAAAGAATTCGACGAAAAAGCCGGCGACTATCTCAGCCTGTAATCAGGAGGTGAACAATGGCGCGGTTAGCCAACCAGATGAAGCAGTTATACGCGATGTGCGCAACCGCGCTCGTGATGGGCAGGGCCGATCTCGACGGAGCCGATGACGTCGGCTTCGACATCGAACTGCCCATCTTCACCGTCGGCCAGACCGCCGAGTTGGCCAACATTCACCCCCAGACTCTCCGTCAGTACGACCGCCTCGGTTTGGTTCGTCCGCAGCGCACCGATGGCGGCGCACGCCGCTACTGCCTGCGCGACATTGCCCGCCTGACCCGAGCTCAGCGCCTGAGCCAGGATGAGGCATCAACCTTTCCGGTATCGCGCGCATTTTGGTCCTCGAAGAAGAGAATCGCCAACTGCGCCGCGAAGTCAAACGCATGCAAACCGGCGACCAGGAGAGCGTTTTCGCCGCAGGCCGTGACGGCAATATCGTGGAGATACAACGCTCCAACCGCGCCCGCCTCTGGCGCAACGCCATCCGCCGCGAAACCCGCGAACTGCCCGGCCGCGATACTGCCGCCGATATCGCTGCCGGCGCCACCGGCGACTCCAACTACACTCCCGCCGACTCCAAGTCCATGGTCCTGTGGGGTTGGTGAGTCTGGCCGCATTGCTTCGATTCCTTCTCCATTCGTAAAACTGTTTGTTATCTCACATCGGGCAGCTGCCGAAAAGCACGAATCTTCTTGACGGAGATGTCAAGGTTTGTTACGGTGACGTGCGAAAACCGATTCGTAAGGGGTGCTTTAGGCTGAGACGGTATGTGCCGAACCCTTCGAACCTGTGAGCTAACACTCGCGTAGGGAATGCGACGGTTGAACTCCTCTGTTCGGCTCGGCATCCCATATGCGCGTTGAGAGAGAGGAAGCGTATGTCAATACGCAAGGAGCTGACCGCCCAGAACGTACTGCTGGGTTTCCAGCATGTGCTTGTTTCCAACGTCTGGCTTGATCCGGTGTTTGTGGCCGGAGCAATCGGCTTACCTATTGCCCTGTCGTCGAATATGATTAACGCCATCTTCATCGTCTCTGGTCTGGTTACTTTGGTTCAGGCCACTCGGCTGGTTCGCCTGCCGGTGGTGCAGGGGCCGTCAGCCGCGTTTGACGCGTTGATGATCGCGGCAGGTACGGCCGGCATGGCTGGGGGCGGCGAGTTCGTCCATTCTCATCGCTTCGCTTGTGTTCCTGTTGCTGTGCCTGACCGGTGTGATAGAGCGGATGCGGTTCCTGTTCTCTCCGATGATTTCGGGCGTGGTCATCTTTATGGTCGGTGTCTCGCTGTCTGGATTCACGCTGAGCGAGTTTCTAGGCGGGGCTCCCGGCGACAAGACGTTCGCCGATCCGCACATCCTGACCGTGTCGATTCTGACCACGGCGATTGTGCTTGTCCTGTCGTTGCTCGGCAAGGGCCTGCTCAAGTCGTTCTCATTCCTCATCGCGCTCGTCGTCGGCACCGTGGTCGCCGCAGCATTTGGCATGGTGGACTTCTCTCCTGTGGCATCCAAGGGATGGCTGGGCCTGCCGACCTTCCTGCCCTACGGTCCGTTCACATTTGACTGGAAGATCTTCATCCCGTTCTTCATTGCCTACATGGTTGCCGTCATGGAGCTCTCGGCGTCTATCAGGCGGCTTCTGAGATTCAGGGCACGCCCCTCGAACGCAAGCAGGTGCGCTACGGTCTTGCCGGCGAGGCGGCCGGTTCAGCCATTTCCTCGCTGATTGGTGGATTCACCACCACCGCCTACCCGCAAAAATGTCGGCCTGCTCAACCTGACCGGCGAAGGCAAGTTGCGCACGCGCACGCCTGTGATCATCGCCGCTGTGCTGTTGCTGATTCTGGGCTTCGTACCAAAGGCGGGCGCGTTGCTGTCCGTCATTCCCTCGGCAGTCGTCGGAGGCATTTTCCTGCCGGCTGCGGCCAGCCTAATCGTGACCGGCCTGCGCGCCCTGCGCAAGGTCGCTGATGACGAGCGCCGTCAAACGGTCATCGGCATGTCTCTGTTGCTCGGCATCGCCCTGCCCAAGGCGCTCTCCGGCCTGACCGGCGGCGCAAGCGTGTTCTTTGGCAACAACATCATGGTCGGTGTATTCAGCGCCATCATTCTCAATGCGCTTTTCGTCGCTCTTCCGGATTTGGTGGCGAAGCATCGTGCGCCGGCGTCCGTGGATGTTCCAGCAGCCGATCCGGCGGATGGGACTGGCGCTGCGGCGTACGATGAACGATAATGCTGGTTGATATTGGATATTGACAGGAGCGATGCAATGACTGATGTGATGGATGACGCGCGTCGTATCAAGCGCGGGATTCTGGATTTTATCCATACCTATGGCTGTGAGCAGGCCCCGGAAGAGGCGTTTGGTGCGTTGGCGCGCGACGTGTTCATCTATCAGTACACGTATGATCTGCCGTACCGTCGTTACTGCGCGGCTAAACGCGTCACCCCCGCAACGCTCAAGGATTGGCGGGAGATTCCGCCGATGCCGGTGGACGGGTTCAAGCACCTTGACCTTTCGACCATACCGACCGAGCAGTGCGAAGCCGTATTCATGACGAGCGGAACCACGCATGGCGGCAAGATGCGTGGGCGCAACTTCCATCCCGATCTTGAGGTGTGGGATGAATCAATGATTGTGCCGTTCCGTCATTTCATCATGCCGGATCGAGAGCGTATCCGCATCGCCGTGATTTCGCCGGCATGGGACATGAACCAGAACTCCTCCCTGTCGCGCTACCTTACCAAGGCCGTGGAGTGCTGCGGCAGCGAAGGCAGCGGTGTGTTCTTCGACGAGCATGGACTCAAGTTCGATGAAATCATCGCCTTCCTTAACCGTGCGGTGTCTGACGGTGAACCGGTGATGCTGATGGGTGTCTCGTCGTCCTATCTGTATCTGTTCGATTACCTGCATGAGCATGATCTGACGTTCGCGCTGGCCCCCGATAGCCGGTTGTTCGACACTGGCGGCTTCAAGAGCACTAAGCGCGACATCACCGAAGACCAGATGCTTGATGAGCTGGAACAGACACTGGGGGTGCCGCGCCACCACTGCGTCAACATGTATGGCATGACCGAGTTGAGCTCGCAGATCTATGACCAAAATATTCTGTCGTGGTATACGGATGGCACCAGCAACTATCTCAAGGCGAACCCCGCCTGGGTGCGCACGGTCTTCCTCGATCCGGAAACGCTGACTCCCGTCAAGGATGGTGAGACCGGTGTGATAGCCCATTACGACCTTGCCAATTGGAATTCATGCATCGGTATTCTGACCGAGGACCTCGGCCATCGGACCCCGGACGGATTCCTGCTGCAGGGCAGGGCGAAGGGAGCCGAGGCTCGTGGGTGCTCAATCGCGGTAGACGAGGTCATCAGTGCCAACCGTTGATGAATCCGTGAGTCAGGCCATTGATGTCTTCCACCTGCCCTCGGGAGTGGATGTTTCGGATTACGAAATCTATGAGGTCGCCACATCGGATGGGGTGAAGCGTTTGCGCTATCCGCGACTGGATGGCTCAAAGGTGACTTCCCTTGCCAAGCAGCTTGTCGATGTTCGCAACCGCACGCTTGCCGCGATGAGTGTCAACGATATTCTCGACATCGTGGCCGACGCGGCCCAACTATGGGCCGATCCGGATTTTGAGCTGCGGCGTCAGGCTGAACTGCTGATTCCCGCAATCACCGGATATGAGCCTGACATGGTGCGGATTGAGCTCAAACGGTATATGCGCCAGTTCAGGCGTCGTGAACTGCTCCGGTTCCTTGACTCCGAAATCGGTCAGCCCGTCTATGCTCGACGAATTCCGGCCGAACAAGGCGGGGGGATACTCTAAATATGTGGGCCCAGCGCTCACCTATCAGGTGTTCTCCAGCAATGTGCCGGGGATTCCCGTGTGGAGCATGGCGATGACCCTGCTGGTCAAAGGCGCGATTCTTGGCAAATCTTCATTTTCCGAGCCGGTGATGCCTGCGTTCTTTGCTCGCAGCATTGCGATGGTCAATTCCGACCTCGCTGATGCCATTGCGGTGGTTCCATGGAAGGGCGGCTCGCAGCAGCTCGAGGATTCAGCCATCGATGCGGCCGATGCCGTGATTGTTTACGGTTCTTCGCAGACTACCAAATTGATTGCGGGCAAAGTCGCCGGGTCCAAGCCCTGTCTAGGTTACGGAGCAAAAGTCGGGTTGGCGTTCATTGGCCGAGAGGCTTTGCGTCCTGATACCTATGCCGATACCGTGCATCGTGTGGCTGTTGACATCGCCACATATGACCAGCAAAGCTGCCTGGCTCCGCAGACCGTGTTCGTGGAGACTGATGGAGCCCTCACCCCTCGTGAAGTGGCTCAGCTGCTCGGTGGCGAGCTTGAGAATCAGCAGCGCAAATATCCGCGCTCCGTATTGAGTGACGCCGAGAACGTGGCCATTCAGCGGGCGCGCACCGACGCTGAGATGAGAGCCTTGATGGGCGGGAAGGCCGCGGTGTTCGCCAGTGGCCATAGCACGGCATGGTCGGTGCTGTATCGAGAACTTGACGGTAGCGGTGCCGACGAGGATGTTGCTTCGCTGATGTCGCCGTTGAACCGCACCGTCAACGTGGTGGCGGTGCCAGATTTGTTGGACGCTGCCAGAAGACTGACTTCCTGCCGTGGCTGGCTGCAGAGCTGCGGTGTCGCTGTGGATTCAACCAGACTGTTTGGTCTTGCAGATACATTGGCCGAGGTCGGTGTGAATCGCATCTGTCCGCTCGGTGAGATGGATCGGGCGAAATCCGGCTGGCATCATGATGGGGGCTTCAACCTCATCGATCTGTTGCGCGCGGTGGATGTCGAACGCGGCAGCGACGCGTACAGCGATTCGTTCGATATGGGTATGGAATAGGCCTGTGCTGTTGCGGGCAGCAGAGGCTGGTAGCAGGGCGAAAGGCAAGGGTAATGACAGAGCAAAGCGATATGGCACGGCGTCCAATGGTGAATCTGGATGGCAGAACAGCGATCATCACCGGTTCCGGCAAGGGCATAGGAGCGGCTGTGGCGAAATGCCTGGCATCGCACGGAGCCGCTGTCGTCATCAATTACGTACATGACGCCGCCAGCGCGCAGCGCACCGTTGAAGACATCCACTCGCTGGGAGGCTTGGCTATAGCTGTACAGGCGGATGTTTGCGATGAATCGCAATCTTCCAAGCTAGTGGGTACCGCTGTCGACTCATTCGGCGGCGTGGACATCTTAGTGAATAATGCTTTCGGACGCTTCTCCTTTGACCCGCGTCGCCGTTCCACTTTTGCTGGAGGCGATTGGGATGAGTTTAGCGCACAGATCGAGGGATGCCTGCATGGTGCATATCTGATGTGCTCACATGTGGTGCCGCTGATGCGAGCCCAGACCTCCGGGCGTATCATCAACATCTCCAGCAATCTGGTCGATTCGCCCATCGTGCCCTACCATTCGTATATCACTGCCAAAGGCGGCTTGGTCGGCATGACCCGCTCTCTGGCCCAGGAGCTGGGCGCTTCGGCATTACCGTTAATGCCATTGCCGCAGGTTTGACGGCCGGAACCGCATCCAGCGCAGCCACCACCGAGGATGTTCGTGAACGAATCATTGCCATGACGCCTCTTGGCCGCCTTGCCCGTCCCGATGACATCGCCGGAGGGGTCGCGTTGTTGCGTCCGACATGGCCGGCTTCATTACCGGACAATGTCTGCACGTCGATGGTGGGCTGACCATGCGCTGAGGCGCAGGGGCGGTGTGCTGACGCGCTATGGTTGTCGCATCCGATTGGTGCAATGGAATGCAGCAAGAGTAAAGGCGCCAATTGGCGTGCGGGCATGTGGACGGAGGTAACTATGCTGCTCAAAGCCGTGTTCTGGGATTTGGACGGTACTCTCATCGATTCTGAGCCGCTCTGGCATGACGGTGAGATTGAGATCGCGCACAACAATGGCGGCGAGTGGAACGAGGACCTCGGTTGGGAGTGCTCCGGCACTCCGGTACCACACGTGGCAGAGGTCATGATTGCGCATGGCTGCACATTGAGCGTTCCCGAAATCGACAAGCAGCTCAAGGATTATGTGTTCAAGGCGGAGGTCGAACGTCTGCCGTGGATTCCTGGTGTGCAAGACGTGCTGCATTCGCTCAAGGAAGCCGACATCCCATCCATGCTGGTCACTACTTCGCCTCGCCGCATGGCCGAGAACATCATGAAGCAGGCTGATGGATTGCTTGCCGGCTACGTCTGCGGCGATGATCCGTACGAGCACAAGCCGAGCCCTGCCCCATATCTGGCCGCGGCTGAGAGACTCGGCATCGCGCCTGAAGACATGGTCAAGTGCGTGGTAATGGAAGATTCCTCATCCGGTCTGCGCTCCGGCGCGCCTCGGGGGCCACACTGATTGCGCAGACTGGCTGGATTCGCACCGACACTTCCGGCCTTGGCCAGTTTGCCTCCATCGACTCGTATGAGGGCATCGATGCGGCCGCGCTGGACGCCTTTGTGCGGCAGCGTTTGGGGGAGTAGAAATTTCGTTTGTATTGCGGAGTTTGTGTGGGAAACCCCAGTCGACCTGATGTTATAGGCCGGCTGGTAGGGTATTTGACGGTTTGCATATAACTGTCTGGTTCATTGGGCTGGCAGCTCAATACAAGATTTAGGACTCATAGGAAACACATGGGCTTCGTTAATTTCATCATCGAACTGCTGAAGGATCCGCGTGCCGCGATTGCCGGTTGGATTGCCATGGGCGTGGCGCCGACTCTCGGATTCATCTTCCTCATCGTATTCATCGAAACGGGCGTGGTGTTCTTCCCGTTCCTGCCCGGTGATTCGCTGTTGTTCGCGGCCGGCGTGTTCGCAGCCCCGGATGCTGCGACCGGCAAGGCCGCGCTGCCGCTGTTCTGGTTGCTGCCGGTGGTTTGGTGCGCGCCGATTATCGGCGACCAGTGCAACTACTTCATCGGTCATTTCTTTGGTCGCCGTATTATCCAATCCGGCAAGGTGAAGGCGCTGACTCCTGAGCGACTGGCCAAAACCGAGGGCATGATTGAAAAGTGGGGCCCGCTGGCTGTGTTCCTGGGCCGCTTCTTCCCGTTCATTCGTACGTTCATGCCGTTCATTTCCGGTATTTCCGGTATGCGTTGGAGCCGTTTCACGCCGTTCTCAGTGCTCGGTGGCCTGTGCTGGTCCACGTTGTTCACGCTGCTGGGCTACTTCTTCGGCAACATTCCGGCCGTGCAGGATCACTTCGAACTGGTGATCGTGCTGATTCTGCTGGTTTCGCTCGCCCCGACCATCATCGGTCTGCTCAAGGCCAAGTTCGGCAAGAAGAAGCCGGCCAAGGTGACCGATGCTCAGTTGGACGTCATGGAAGACGGCATCAAGAACCTCGATAAGTAAGCAAGGAATGTAGATTACCGCATAAGGAATCGTCGTGAAAATGAAGGCCCTGACTGTGCATATGAGGTCAGGGCCTTTTCTGCATGAGATGGGCGTGAAACAACAGCGTGGTTATCCACATTTGTCGTGGACGACATGCCGGGGTGTGGATAACTCGGCAAGCTAGAACCACAATGGTCGATTCGTGTTGAGCATTGAACTCGGACACGTTTCAATCGGCTTATGAATAGCAACACCACACCCCGCGTGGCGCGTAGGATCACCTCGCCAGCGGTAGCACCTCCGGGCATTCCGCTGCCCACGGACGATGCGCCGATTCCAGCGCATCGCTACTACACTCCGCCGCCCAGGCGTTGGCCTCATGCGAACGGCAGAGATCGGGCGAGGCTCCGGCGCTCGCCCTAACTACAGACACCAGCTTCCATAACATTGTGACGATGACGTCAGGTCATGGAGGCGTGGGGCTGAGTGTCATGGCTTCCATGCTTGCATGGACATTGGCGAGACGTGAACACAGCTGCGCTCTCATAGACGCTGATTTCGTGGCCGGATGCCTTGACCTGCTGCTGGGTGTAGAACGAGAGCCGGGTTTACGATTCAGCCAAGTCGACGCACCCCTCGGCCGCATCGAGGGCGATGCGATGAACCATGAGCTGATGATGTGGGAGGGTGTGCGAGTACTTCCCTATGACCCTTGGAGCGCGCGCCAGCCTGACTGGTGGGAAGTTCAAGCGGCCATTCGAGCCTTGGCGGAAACGAACGACGTTGTCATCGTAGATGCCGGTCAGGGTGGACTCATTGAGACCGTACCCGATCTGCGCAGTGGCATGCAGGTGATTGCCGCGGAATTGTCGGTGATGGGGCTGGCCAGAGCCAAGTCGCACCGGTCCAGACTGGATTCATGGGGCTGTGAAGCGCCACATATCGTCGGCGTGGAACCACGTGGCGCTCCACGTGGGAGAGGCCACGTGGGTATTGGTGAGGCGCAGGACTATTTGACTGCCACGGTATTGGGGCCTGTCAAACCAAGTGTCAATCTGTGTGGAGACGTACTGGAAGCCTCGGCATCAGATCGGTGACCAAAGGCAGCCGCAAAGCCGTGAGCTTGCTTGCCGATCTTGTCGAGCAGGCCATTCGCCCGGTTTCGGGAGCTTCTTGCAAGGACCGGTGATGCGGTATGGCTGCCGTAATCACTCGGGCTGATGAGCCCGGCGCAGTGCCCAGAACTGTGTTCTTCGGTCTATTGAATGATGTGGCATCCGACCCGCAGGTTACCGATCTGGCGGTGACCTGTGATGGCCGCGTTTGGGCGGACCGCGGCAACGGCATGCGAGAAACAGTATTGCGTGTGCCGTTTCGCTCGCCGCAAGTAGTTCGAGAATACGCCGTCCAACTGTGCGCGCAGCTTGGGCGCAGACTGGATGATGCCTGCCCGATAGCGGACGCCGCCAGTCCAGACGGCATCCGCGTGCATGCGGTGATTGCCCCATTGGTGCCACAAGGTGCCGCAATCTCCATACGGTTCCCTGACAGGACCATGGCATCGTTGCGACATCTGAGCCAATTAGGTGTATTCCCGGCTGCTTGGCTGCCGATGTTCGTGGGACTGGTGCGCAGACATGCCACAGTGCTGATTACCGGCGGAACAGGCGTGGGCAAGACCACCTTGCTCAAGGCGCTGCTGGCGCAATGCGATGTGAACGAGCGCATCGTCACCGTAGAGGAAGTTCGTGAACTGGGAGAACTGGGGGCGTGGCGATCATGTGTCGTTGGTACGCGCGAGGCGAATGTGGAGGGCGTCGGAGCCATAAGTCTGACGGACTTGGTCAAAGCGACGTTGCGAATGCGCCCCGACCGCGTGGTGCTGGGCGAATGCGTGGCGCGGAAATCGTCGACCTATTGCGCGCGTTCAATTCTGGTCATCACGGTGGCATGACCACTGTGCATGCGGACGCGTGAACCGAGTACCGTCCAGGCTGATTTCGCTTGGATTACTCGCCGGAGTCAGTCCACAGGCGTTGCCATGCTGGCGGCAGGCGCTTTCGACGCGGTGGTGCATTTGGAGCGAGTGAACGGACAGCGGCGTATCACGCAGATCGGCGAACTGCGTGTAGCACATGGTGAACTGGCAGGAACACCGCTGGCGGTATGGAATGGCTGCCATCCTCCTCGGTATGCCGCCGAATGGGGGCACTTCATTGAACGATGGGGCATCGTTCCCGGGCCGAGTGGTGGTGGGTGATGATGTGGTGTGCTGTTCTGGTGGCGCTCGCCGTGCTGATATGGCCGGGGAACAAGTCCGGGAGGCTGTATCGGCTGGCTTACCGCGGGCGTGCGGTCGATTCCGCAGCCATAAAACGAACCTCGATATGCCGGCTCACCTCGCGTGGGCGTTGCGCAGGTGATTACGTCCGCCATCGCGCGATTGCGAGGTGGCGGCACATTGGTTGAAGCATTCGAGGAACAATCCAGCAGACGCTTCGCCACTCAGCGCATTACTGTGGAACGGCTCATAACGGTGTTCGAACAGCGGCGTCTGCCCGACGAATCACCAGCGCAGGTACTTGAAGCTGCACGCGGGGTCACCGCCGCAGCGGTTTTGAGCGATGAGCTCGGTTGCAAGCAGTGCCATGTCTGGAAGCGGTATTGACTGCTTACCGGCAGATGAGGCTGATGCAGAACCTGCGATCGCAAGCATGTGCCGTTCCTAAAGCCACTGTGGGGCTGCTGAGCGCGCTTCCGGCCGTCACTGTGGCATTGGGCGAGCTTCTGGGAGCTAGACCATTGGCGTTCTTGCTTGGATCGCCACGCGGTGTGGTCTGCTTGGTATTAGGGGGATGTTGTTATGCTGCCGGCTTGGCATGGATGCGGACATTGTTGAAAGGCAGCGGATTATGAGTACGGTGTGGGTACACGCCGCGGCAGGCTGTGCGGCGATCGCTAGTTGGCTGTATAAGGCTCCGTCTTGTCATGACAGCCGCTTGCCGGGCGAGGAACCGGCCGTAGCGCATGATTGCGGGTCGTCATGGACCATACTCATATTGCGTATGTCGCAGGTGTCCTTGCGTCAGGGCTCCTCGATTCCCCGGGCGTTGACATGGTGGGCAAAGCCGTCGGCGGCGACTGCGGCGCTCGCATGAGCGAGGTCGGGAGATCCCTGACCAGAGGGGTTCCCTGGGCTGATGCGTGGCATGCCGCTATGGCTGTTCAGCATGAGGGTGCGCCAGCTGATAGTTCATCCGGAAAACGTACCAGCAGAACGCAACGAGATCTTGGCCTGCTGCAATCGGCTTTGGAATCGTCATGGACGCATGGCGATATGCCTGGCGTGCGCCTCGAATCCGCCATTGAACAGCTGGACCGTGACGAGCGTGCCGCCATCGAACGGAATGCCGCGAAGCTGTCGGTAAAGCTACTGATGCCTACAGGGCTATGTTTTCTGCCGGCATTCGTGCTGGTAGGAGTCATTCCGGCGATTGCGTCCTTCATGATGTGAATATAGGCGTGAACTGAGTGCGCTTAGGGTGAATCTTGTTGTATCGCTCGGTATTGCACTTGGCTGCGTTTGGTTATCCACATTGGTGGTGGACGACACGTCGGGGTGTGGATAACTCGGCAAGCTAGAACCACATACCCCGTTTTTCCTGGTGCATGAAGCGTTGATAGTCCACAGTGGTATGCACCCCGCGTCAACCCGGCGCGGGGGCCAACCACTCACACACGCATGGGGAAGGTGCGAAGCCACTGCGCAGCTTCCCCTCCTTACCGAAAGGAACGCCAATGAATACCCCTATCCCCGTCATCGTCGACGGGCAGGCCGGCATCTTTGCGCACAGCAAGGCTCGTGTGGCCACGCTGAACGCCAAGGCGAAAGAACGGCTATGCCTCATGGACGCACGCATCCGCACCCTCATGGCTGAGCCCGAAGAAGGCGCGGCCACTGCGGAATACGCAGTCGTACTCGTTGCGGCTACAGGCTTTGCGGCGGTGCTGGTCGCCATCCTGAAGTCGGATGCCATCAAGACGTTGCTGACCAACATCATCAAACAGGCTCTGAAAGTCGGGTGACAGCCATGAAGACCATGACATGCCGGTGGCGGCTCGCCAGACTGCCGCCAGACCTATGCACGGGGTCGGCCACCGCCGAATTCGCGATCGTATTGCCCAGCGTTATCGCCATCGCCGGGCTGATATTGGCAATAGGACGTGTGGTCATCGTTTCCATGGACTGTCAAAGTGCCGCGGCAGCGGCTGCACGCGAGTTTGTGGTTACCGGTGACGAATCATCCGCGCGCAGCATAGCTGCGGACGTTGCCGGGGGAGAGCCCCACGTCAGCATTGCCCACGACGGCCAATCGACGAGTGTGATGGTCGAATGTTCGGTATTGCCTGGTCCGCTGGATGTCACTCCAACGCGGGTTACCGGCAACGCTACGGCGATAAGCCAATAACTGGTCGGCTGGCTGGGCGGCCGCAACAGAAAGGAACTGCGGTGCAGGGAATGCGTTATGAGGAGGGATCGGGCACGATGGCCGGAGCATGCTGGTTATGGTGGTGGGCATTGCGCTCGCGGTGGCGGCAAGTGTGGGCAACCTCATGATCTGCCAGAACCGAGCGCGTTCCCTCGCCGACCTTATCGCCTTTGCGCCGCGTATGCGCTGTGGCATGCGGATATCGGTGATCCATGTGCGCTCGCCGCCAACATGGCTGAAGCGAATGGTGTAGTTTTGGGCTCCTGCTCCGTGCGGGATGAAGACGTGTTGGTAACCATCAAGGTGGAAACCATGGTCCTGGTGGCATCATCCGTGGAGCGGATGGCTCGGGCCGGACCGGTGAGTTGTACGGAAGGAGACAATTATCACAATAATGGACCGTAAAGCACCGATACTCTGGCGGGCTTCTGGGCCTTTGGCTAAGGTGAGAGCATGAGCGAGAGTGAACGCAACGAGCGCCGTCGCGTGGTGGCCATGGTGGGCAACCCCACTTCCGATAAAGGCCGTGGCGCTAAGGTGGACGCGCAGGTATTGGGTCTGCTGGAGGAAGCCGGCCGTGCCCATAACTTCGACGTCATCGACATCACCGGCACGAGTTTCGACGATTCCCTGAACCAGGCGCGTGAACGCGCGCACGAGTACGACTATCTCGTAGTGGTCGGTGGCGACGGCATGATCGCACTTGGAGCGAACGCCGTGGGCTGCAGTGGCAAGCCGTTGGGCATCGTGGCCACGGGGTCGGGCAACGATTTCGCACGAGGACTGAAGCTGCCGGTCAACCGTATCGAAACCGCAGTGGAAGGTATCGTCGGTGCTATCGTGCGCGGATCACACATCGATGTGGACATGGGACGCGTGACCTCTTTGGACGGCGGCTATGCCGTGGATCCCTCCACTGGCGAGGAGTACGAGTACCAGGAGAGCAAGTCCGCCGAGCATCCGATTGACCGGTACTATGCGGGCATGCTGTCCTGTGGTCTTGCGCGAGCATCAACGACCGTGCGAATCATTCGCATCTGCCGACCGGCACCATGCGCTACTTTGCGGCGGTGCTGGTGGAGCTGACGCATATGAAGCGTTATGGTTACCACATCAAAGCCACATTGGCGGACGGGACCACGGATGAACGAGACATCATCACACCATTGCTGACGATTGCGAATTCGAGGCATATCGGTGGCGGCATTGAGGTCTCGCCGTACTCCTGCTTCTCCGATGGATTGTTGGACCTGGTGTGGATGGACCACGTGCCGAACTTCGGCGAATGCGCGGTGGCCATTTCGAATGCCTATAACGGCAAGCTACTTGCTTCAAAGGTGTTCGGCTGGAAACGTATCCGTGAAATCGAAGTCACGCGGGCAACGGAAGGAGACGAGCCGCCGGTGCTGATGGCGGACGGCGAATATATCGGGCATTTGCCATTTAGGGTAGTGGCCGAGGACTGCGCGTTGCGCGTGCTAGTGCCGCCGGCCGTAGCCGCCCGTGAGGTGGATTCCCGACAGGAAGTGCTCAACGCCATTGCCCGAGATGGTCGCGATCCCGTGACCGGCCAGTTCGCGTGACCCGATTATATTGGCTCCCCTCATTAGGCTGAGCCGTAAAGCAAACAGCCCAGTGGGCTGTTTGTAGGCGAGGGTTCGACGATAGTCGAACCAGAAGAAAGTCAGCCGTAGGCTGTCCGCAATTGCGGACGAGCTGGCCGCGAAGCGGACTGAGGGGAGTGCGGGAGAGCGGTACCAGAGCCAATGGCCGTCAGACCTCAGACGACATAGCTTTCGATATGCAGCGTCTGCGCCATGACCTCTTTGATGGTTCGGTCGCTGATGTTCGGATGCGAGCGAATCAGCGAGATAAGCCCCACAATCAGTGTGAAGAACGTCTCATGGACGTTGGTGATTGGCAGGCCATGCATCTGCTCGAAATCACGTACGGTGGTCTGGGCAATGTAGTCGGCAATACGGTCCGCCGCGCGGTCAATGAACTTGATATACAGTTCGGCGTTGCGTCTTGGATCATACGGTTTGAGAAGGGGCTCTCGTCGGCGATCAGGGAGCGGAGCACATGCACGATGTCGTCTAATGCCTTGTTCACGTTGCCTGTTTCGCGCGCTTGGTTCCACTGCTTCAACGTGGTGAGGATTTCGTCGATGACGTTATCGAGTACTGCGTCAGCTACGGCTTCCTTGTCTTCGAAGTAGTGGTAGAACAGCGAACGCGTCATACCGACTTCGCTTGCGATGTCGGAAACGGTGATTTTGGAGAAGCCTTTTTCCAGACACACCTTGCGCGCGGCTTGCACGATGGCGTCGCGCCGGGCATCGCCGCGGGTGGGGCGTTTCTCGTCGAGGGTATCGCTCATGGGTGCCTCCTGACCACAACCGTTATTGACACTATGTTAATACAAAGAAAGCGGTTAATAACAATAAAAATGCGGTAACCGTTGTCAGGTGAATGTCGTTGGAATATAAAGAGTTTTCCGATTCGGCAACTATGAGCCCGGTTTATCTTGACTTTTTATCGGTTAATTCTGAGGGCAAAGGTAGGTTAGTAGCTATGGCACTTGCACTGTATCGTCGCTATCGTCCGGACACCTTCGAAGGGGTCATCGGCCAGGACCAAGTCACGGTCCCGCTGATGCGCGCCTTGGACGAGGGCAAGCTCACACATGCCTATCTGTTCTCAGGGCCGCGAGGCTGCGGCAAAACCAGCTCCGCGCGTATCCTGGCCCGTTGCGTCAACTGTGCCAAAGGGCCGACTTCCCACCCCTGCGGCGAATGCCGAAAGCTGCAAGGACCTGGCCACCGGCGGTCCGGGTTCCATCGACGTGGTCGAAATCGATGCGGCCTCGCACAACGGTGTGGATGATGCTCGAGAATTGCGAGAACGCGCTGGTTTCGCCCCTGCGCGCGACCGCTATAAGATTTTCATTCTCGATGAGGCCCACATGGTCACGCAGCAGGGCTTCAATGCGCTGCTTAAAATCGTTGAAGAGCCGCTGAACATGTGATGTTCATCTTCGCCACCACCGAACCAGACAAGGTGATCGGCACCATCCGTTCGCGCACCCACCACTATCCGTTCCGTCTGGTGCCGCAGGAAGTCATGGGTCCCTACCTGGAGACGATCTGCGACAAGGAAGGCATCAAGCCCGAGCCCGGTGTGCTGAAACTGGCGATGCGCGCCGGTGGCGGCTCCATGCGAGATACCCTGTCCGTGCTTGACCAGCTGATGGTTGGTTCGGTCGAAGGCGTTATCACCCATGATGCCGCTGTAGCCCTGCTCGGCTTCACGCCGGAGGCACTGATCGGCGAGGCCGTGGATGCGGTAATCGATCACAACGGCGAAGCCTGTACGGCGTTATCCAGAAAGTCGTGGTCGGCGGATTCGATCCGAGACGATTCGTCGAAGACTACTGGCTCGTGTGCGTGATCTGCTGGTGCTTACGTTGGCCGGGGACCGTGCGGAATCCGTGCTGTCCGACACGGCTGAGGCCGAGGATATGGACGATCTGCACCGCCAAGCCAAGCGCTGGGACTGGGCGCACTGACCGCAATGGCAGACATCATCAACACTACGTTGGGTGCCATGACCGGAGCCATTTCTCCGCGTATGCGCTTGGAACTGCTGGCCGCGCGATTGTTGGCCGGCAGTGAATCAGGCTTTGCAACAGCCGCTCCCGCGTCAGCTTCTTCTGGTATGCCGCCTGCGGCTGCTTCTTCGACTTCGACTACGTCAGCCGCTTCCGGTACGGGTGCCAGTGGTTTTGCCGGCGCATCGCGGGGCGGGTTTGCCGGAGCCTCACATGGCGGATTCTCCGGTGCTGCACGCAACCAGCAAGCAGCCGCGCCTCAGAGCACCGCTTCCCATGAATCTGTTGGAGGCAACGGCCCGGTCAGCGACCGACCTGCGGACTCTCCGTCTGTGCAACCTGCTGTAGCAACTGCTGCTGCCGGTGCCGCTCCTGCCGCCAATGCCGGGTGGGCGCGCCCGCCGCGTCGCCGGCCGTCCCGGCTCAACCGGTGACCTCGCCTGCGGCATCGGATAATCGGTCCATCGACGAGAAGTGGGATGCAGCCGTCGCCGCTTTGCCGGAAACCATTCGTGAATATGTGTCACGAGACAAGGTGCCGACCGTAAAATTCGGCCCCAACCGTAAGGGTCTGCCTTGCTTGTCGATGACGTTCGACAAGTCGCTGAGCCAGCACGCTTTCGCCTTGGCCGTGGATAACAGCGGTAAGAAGGCGGCGGCCGTGGTGATGGATGCCGTGCGCAACGAGTTCGGCGCCAATGCGGTTATTGCACCTTCTGCGGTCGCGGCGAATGGCGAGCGAGTCGAATCCGTCAAACGTATGAGCCCGGAGCAATTGGCCAAGGTCAAGCAGCAGATTGCCATGGCCAAGGCTGGATTGGCCGCGTCGAGTTTGGGCGCGAGCCTGGACATTCATATGGGGAGCGAGACGAAAGCTCCGAAGCCGACTGCAACAGGCCAAGCCGAGGACGCAGACGACAGCCATCGAGCCGGACAATCCAGTGCATCCACGGCAGCGAAGAACTGGAGTGACGATGACCCTTGGGCCAAGCCGGCCGTAAGCAACGCTTCGCCGCAATCTGCAGACGGGTTCGCGCCTAACGAGCCCGCTGCTACGCCTGCGCCCGAAGAGCATCACAAGAAGCATGTTGCGGTTCCGGACATCAGTGACGGTGTTGATCCGTGGGCCGCTCCGGCTGCTCCTGTTGCACCCACTGCGTCCGTTGCGTCCGCTGGACCCACTGGACAGTCCACTGGGCAGCCAGCCACCGCATCTTCCGTTACGGCAGTTGCCGGCGCGAGCGACGATCCATGGAATCAGACGCAGTCTCAGGCCGCGGTCTCACCGGCGTCGCAACCGGCCGAAGCCGACCCGTGGAACCAGCCATATCAGCAGTCTCCTCACGATGATCCGTGGAATCAACCGCAGGGAACCAGGCTCAGGCGGCTCCGCCAGCCAGGAGACGACCCGTGGAATCAGCCTCAGTCCCAGACTCCGGCTTCTTCGGTTCCTCAGACAGTGTCGGGCAATATGTCGGGCGATGACCCGTGGAACCAGCCCCAATCGGTTCCGCAGCCGGCTGCCGGCGATGACCCGTGGAATCAACCGCAGGCAGTTCCACAATCGGCTCCGCAGGCCACCCCGCACGGTGACCCGTGGAATCAACCGCAACCCGCACAGCCGACCCCGAATGCCGACCCGTGGAATAGCCAGCCCCAGCCCCAGCCGAAACCACAACCGCAAGTCGCGGCCGAGGATGACGAATACTCGATGAGCGACCAGTCGCTCGGCGAGGCGACGGCCATGAATCTCGACGATCTGAAAAAGCTATTCGAGGTCAAAAAAGTCGAGCAATTCGCGGCAGATGATCCGAAGAACCCCAAGAACATCCAGCCTGCCAAGAAGCACTCGGATGAATAATGAGGACGAATAACGAGGAATACCCATGGCACTTGCTTATGACGGCGCAATACAACGACTGATCGACGCTTTCGGGCGGCTGCCCGGCATCGGGCCGAAGGGCGCGCAGCGTATCGCCTTCCTACATGCTGTCCGCGCCCGAAGATGAAGCGCGCGATTGGCCGAGGCCATCGAAGAGGTCAAGGCCAAGATCCGCTTCTGTGATATTGCGGCAACGTGTGCGAATCCAGCCCCTGCCCGGTATGCGCCGACCCGAGACGCGACCGTTCGGTGATCTGCGTGGTCGAAGAGCCCAAGGATGTGATGAGCATCGAGCGCACGCGCGAATACCACGGCCTATACCATGTGCTCGGCGGCGCAATCAACCCAATGGCCAACGTTGGCCCTGCCGACCTGCGTATTCCCGGTCTGCTCAAACGCTTAGAAGGCGATGAGGTCAAGGAAGTGATTATGGCGCTCGACCCGAATATTGAAGGCGAGGCCACCACCAGCTACTTGACCCAGCTATTGCGACCCGTAGGTGTCAAGGTCACCCGACTTGCCAGTGGCCTGCCGGTGGGCTCCGACTTGGAGTATGCCGACGAAATCACGCTGGGCAGGGCACTGGCCGGTCGCGCGAGGCCTAAGCCAGCGTATCATTGGCGCTCTCGCCCTTGCGGCGCATCCACGGCCAGAATGCGCCGTGGCGGATGATGCGTGCGGCCTTGTGCCGTCGTGCCAACCAGATGATGAACAGTCCTGCCGCCAGTATGCCTAGACCAACACCAAGGGCGATATTGCGCGCGTCAAGCACGTCATTCGGCTCGGGGGCCGGCATCGGAATCGCCACGCGGTGCCCGGAGATAAGCAGTCGGTGCGTGTTCACGCCGTATGGCGTACAGGTCATCAAAGTGACGCGATCCTCACCCGGCACGATCTTGAGCTTCGACGTGTCATCCGGCAAAATCACCGAAATGCGGTCCACTTTGTAGCCCAAAGTTTCGCCCATGACTTCGATGTAGAAGAAGTCGCCCTCTTTCACCTCGTCCAAACGGGTGAACATCAGCGCTTCAACCAACCCGCGGTGCCCGGTAATGACCGAATGGGTGGATTTACCTCCCACCGCAGCGACGTGCCGTACAAGTGGCCGGCACCAGAAGCCAGTGCTTCCTCGGAAGTGCCGTGATAAAACGGCAGATTGATGGACTGCTTGGGCACCTTGATTGTGCCCATCACGCCGTTGCCGGTATTAAGCAGTGACTGGTATTCCTTGTCTTTCTTTGAGGCGGAATCCTCGCCGCTGGCTTGGGATCCTCCTTGAGCGGCGGCGAACGGATCGACGGCTTCACCCAAGATAGGCTGGCCGGATTCAGCGAGCTTCTTGTTGTATGCGCGGGCCGCCGTGAGCTTGTCTTCCGCCTGCGGGTAAGGCCAGCCAGCTACTTCTTTGGCCGTGGTGGCTGTGGTGGCGGCCAAGTTGCGGTCGGACTCGAATTGCAACGCTAGCGGGAAGCAGGCCACGGCGATTGCGGCGATCAGCAACACAATGGTGATGATGCGCATCGCCCACAGATTGCGCTGCAGGCGTCGGCGCTCGGCCACGAGATCGCTGATATCGATGACTTCGTCAAATGGTGTTGGAACGAATGCTGCGGGCTCGGGCCGCGCTGAGGAAACGTTGTCATTTGCAGATGCGTCATCCGGCATGGCCGCGTTGTTTCCCACATTTTCTGTGAGGCACGCTTACTCGTCGACGTCGATGCAGCAATGCCATAGTCGCCTGTTCCTTCGCTTGATCTGCTCATGATTTGCTATACAAGACGGCCGGGTCCGTCTTAGTCGTGCATGGCATAGGTGCTGTCGCAAATGGCAACACCGCACGCGCCACACTGCGAAACGTTACTCCGCACCAAGCCTTTCATGCAACATGCCGACGGGGCCATATAGGGGCAATGTAGGGGGCATAAGAAGTCTGAAAATGCGATACGAACAACGTTGCTACGGCTGTCAGTGATGCGGCTTACTTCGGACAAGCCGTTGAGATGCAAGGGGATGCAAAGGATTGCAAAGTATGGCAACATGATAAGTCGCAGCGTCGGCGATATTTGGCAGAGCTTTCAAATAGGGGGGTATGAATGCATAAAGAGGGAATATGTTACCTCGATAAAAGAGGCGCTATTGCTGTTTCGTGGATGTCGGTTCGTCGTCGAGCCGTTGGTTTCGTAGGCGTGAGGGGCGTTCCCGCGTATTCTGTTTTCCGACCAAAGAAATGAATCGACGAAGAACGCCTGAGCAAAAGCTCATTCACCAGATTGCCGAACGTCAAAGGCGCGGTTGCAGAGGATGCGCGGATCACGGGTTCGCCGCTGCGTTCCGAATTGGCTAGTGTGATCAGAGAAAAGATGGCACTGTCTGGGCATCTCATCTTTTTAGGTCAAGGAAAAGGGTCTGGCGATAGGCGGTGATGACGCCCATCGTGTTGGTGGCACTGTTGCTGCAAAAGGAAAAGTCTAGTTCGTAATCTAGTGTCCAACTTCCCTAATAGGAATGGTCCAACTTCCACAACGAAAATAGTCCAACTTCCACAATTAGAATGGTCCAACTTCCGCAATAGAGTGATTTATAGGTTGATGTTTCGACGGTTTGCGGGAGGGCACATATGGCAGTGGAGAGCTCGGAGATTCAACGTGGCGAGTACCTTCCTCGAGTGGCTGATGGGTTGCTGACTCAGGCATTGCAGTCTTCTGGTGCCGTTCAGATTAAAGGTCCAAAATGGTGTGGCAAGACTGCAACGGCAGAAAGGCAGTCGGCGAGTCAGGTCTTCATGCAGGACCCGGATCGCAGTGCTACGCTGTTGGCCTTGGCTGATACAAAGCCTTCTCTCATCCTGCGAGGTGAGGAGCCGAGACTCATTGATGAATGGCAGATGGCCCCGCAATTGTGGGACGCGGTGCGTTTCGCCATCGATCGAGGGCGCGGTCGTGGCCGATTCATCCTAACTGGATCGGCGACTCCTCAACAGGAACCAGCTCATTCCGGAGTGGGAAGAATTGCCCGATTAACCATGCGTACCATGTCCTTATTTGAATCGCAGGAATCGACGGGCGTTGTTTCGTTGGGAGAGTTGTTCGATGGCAACCATGATGTTTCGGGTTTCTCCGATTTCGATATTGAAAACACCGCGTTTGCGCTATGCCGCGGTGGCTGGCCTGAAGCAGTAGTCGAATCTCGAGTAAATGTTGCCTTGCGCATGGCCGCGGATTATGTCGAAGAACTACTTGATTCTGACATCAATCGTATGGATGGTATAAAGCGCAATAAAACTTGGATGCGTCTGATTATGCGCTCGTATGCGCGCAATATTTCTTCTCAGGCGTCGCAATCCACTATCGCGGCGGATATGCAGGGTGAACCGCCTTCGGAAGGTACACTCTCCGATTATTTAGATGCATTGTCGCGAGCTTGCGTAACTGAAGATCTTCCAGCTTGGAACCCTCGTTTACGTTCTAAGACTGCAGTGAGAACGAGCCCAACCAGACACTTCAGCGACCCGTCGATAGCTTGTGCGGTACTGCACGCGACCCCGGAGAAACTCCTTAATGATTTCGAGACCTTTGGCTTGCTGTTTGAGTCCATGTGTATTCGCGATCTGCGTGTGTATGCTGATGCGCTTGGCGGAGATGTGTTCCATTATCGGGATAAGACGGGATTGGAATCTGATGCGGTCATTGGCCTGCATGATGGACGATGGGCTCTCATTGAGGTCAAGCTCGGAGAAAAGCAGGTTGATATTGCGGCGGCCCATTTGAAAAAGTTGGCTGACAGAATTGATCAAGATCACGAAGGCCGTCCGTCATTCTTGATGGTGCTGACCGCTACGGCTGCCGCTTATCGCCGGGATGATGGGGTATTGGTAGTGCCGTTGGCCACGCTTGCTCCGTGAGCTCGTATCGTGCGTTTGACCCATCGTTCCCAACACAAAAGGAAAAGGCCGGCGCGGAC
>ENA-OQAR01000057-OQAR01000057.1-human-gut-metagenome-genome-assembly--contig:-NODE-57-length-24041-cov-2.254453_pt1 | contig 24041 bp, 40 predicted proteins | sample MGYA00242738_ERZ504533 | MGnify/ENA primary metagenome ERZ504533 (study PRJEB26092, sample SAMD00036276) | human gut metagenome | host: Homo sapiens | study: EMG produced TPA metagenomics assembly of... | reverse complement strand
GGACCATATTCGATATTCTTTCCGTGCAGCGGATGTTCGGGGAAGAAGTTGATATGATCTCTGATAATCATTAGGTCACCGATTTCAAAAGCAGGATTAGTTCCGCCGGCAGCGTTGGATACAAATAGTGTTTTGATACCTAATTCGCGCATTACACGTACCGGGAAAGTAACTTCTTTCATTGAATATCCTTCATAGAAATGGAAAACGTCCCTGCATGGCCATGATGTCTTTGTCTCCCAATTTGCCAAAGATTAGTTTGCCACTGTGACCTTCTACTGTTGATACGGGAAAATTAGGAATGTCTTTATAACTTATTTCATATTTATCGGTAATTTCGTGTACCAAACTTCCTAGACCTGTGCCCAAAATAATTGCTGTCTCGGGATTAGTATGCATCTTTTCTTTCAGAAAGGCTGCGGTTTCTTTGGATTTTTTCTAACATATTCGGTTATATTTAAGTTGAATAATTCTTGTTGGTCATGTAAAAAGCTCACCTCTATCGGGAGTACATAGATAAATGGTTTGATGCTTTCGTCCAGCAATGGATGGGATGACAGTCTCACCGCATCCTTTTCTGTGGTGATAATCATTCGTTTGCCTTCCGGCAGTTGTCTGAAACGGCTTTTTATGATTTCCATGTCTTGGAGTGTGAAGTCATGGTGGTCACTAAATGTCAATGGATTAATATGTTCGTTATAAGGGCTTAAGTCATGGATTAACTTAGCCGGAGATGCAATTCCGGTAACGAGCAATATATGTACATCTTTATGAATGTTGGAGATTGGATACTCTTTTCCCTGTCGGGTGATAGGGTATAATTTGCCATAATTCAGGGTTGTGAAGTAAAGTTGTTGATAAGGATATAATCCCATCTGTTTACGCAACACCCGCACATCCATAGGAGTTATATCCTTGGGACATTTGGTTATTATCACGATATGAGCACGGTTCTTGCCTTTTTCGGGTTCGCGCATTCGTCCTGCCGGTAATAAAGCATCTTCGCAGATAGGTCGGTGATAGTCCACTAGAAGAATATTCATTCCCGGTTTCACATAGCGATGCTGAAAAGCATCATCCAATATTACGACTTCGGTTCCGGGGGCGGTATATCCGTTGCATAGCTCCTCGATACCGTGACAACGGTCACGGTCTACTGCCATATAGATATCGGGAAATTTCTGTTTCATTTGAAATGGCTCATCACCTATGATATTTACGGGAGTATTCGGTTGGGCCAATACGAAGCCTTTTGATTTTCGTTTATACCCCCGCTTAGGACTGCCACTTTATAATTGGGTTTCAATAACTTTATCAGATATTCGGTATGAGGCGTCTTTCCGGTACCTCCTACGGTAATGTTGCCTACCGAGATTACCGGAATATCAAAGCTCTTTTCTTTGTATATTCCCCAATCAAATAGTCTGTTACGTATCCATACGCCGGCTCCGTAAAGCCACGAAACCGGGTATAGCCACTTATGTATTTTGATAAAGTTATTCTCCATTAAAAGTTATTTAATATTCAATTCGAATGGCATACGTGCCTGTACAGGATTGATTTCTTTCAGGTTTTGTAATATTTCAAAATAGCTGTAGAAACTGCCCATATATTCTTTCATCTGACTGTTGACATAGTGCTTGCGCTGGCTGTTCAGTAGATTCATGAAGAGACTTTCTTTTTCAGGATAACTGATAATAGTGTAGTTCTCTACGTTTGCTCGTTTTGCGGCTGCTGCTAATGCGTCATCTATGCCTCCCAATTTATCTACTAACCCCAAGCCGACGGCCATTTCGCCCGTCCACACTCGTCCTTCAGCTATTTTTTCAATATCTGCTGCTGACATATTTCTTCCTTCGGCACAACGGTTTACGAATAACTTATACCCGTTGTTGATATAATTTTGAAGTGCTTCCTGTTCGGCGTTGTTGAACGGACGCGTTGCGAGTGGACCGAAACCGGCTCCCATATCGGCCATTTTATTAGTTTTTACTACATCGAAATCCAGCCCTAGTTTGTCTTTGAATAACTTCTCTCCCGAAGGAATCATTCCGAAGATACCGATGGAGCCGGTTAGAGTTGTCGGGTCTGCAAAGATAGAATCTGCGGCGCAAGAGATGTAATAACCGCCTGATGCTGCATAATCCCCCCATAGAGACGATAACCGGTTTTCTTTTTCTTTCAGGCGTACTACTTCGCGCCATATCTGTTCGGAAGCATAAGCACTTCCCCCCCGGAGAGTTTACGCGCAGAACAACTGCTTTTACATTGTTGTCATCGCGCAACCTGCGTAAGTCCCGTGTCATCTTCTGACCGTCAATGACTTCTTCGGTAGATTGGAGGAAGCAGCATCTAAAATCTCTCCTGATGCATAATATACGGCAACAACGTTTCCACTTTTTATCCTTTGGGGACATTCTTTTTTTACATTTTATCATATCTTCAAGGAAAAGGCTGTTTTAAGCTCTGGTCTTCTTTTCCGTCCGGTCAGTTGTTTTCAAATAAGCGATCATTTTCGTCTTTATATAACACTGAGTCGGCCAGTCCGCATTTGATATATTCTTCTGCCTGACAGAGATCCATGCATTGGTCTGCATAAGCATTAAGTGAGTCTTTAGAAATGTTGCGTGACACTGAAACATCATCTAATAATTGATTCCATATAGAGTTTAAGAATACGGTGACTTGCTCAGGTTGGCGGGGCTCATTTCGGTAGCGATAAATGGTTCTACAGCCGATTTATAAGTGCCTACCTTGAAAACCTGTACATCAATGCCCAGTTTGTCCAGTAAATCTTTAAAGAAGACAGGTTGGGATGCCAGCCCGTGCCATGAAATGTTTCCTTGAGGTTGATGATTACCTTATCTGCAACACTTGCCAGATAATACATACCTTGTGTATATTGGTCTGCGTATGCTACGATAAATTTACCGCTTTCCTTGAAGTCTTGAAGTGCGTTGCGTATTTTCTTCCAATGATGCAAAAGAAGTAGCCAGATAAGATGGTTGGATATAGATGCCTTTAATCTTGTCGTTTTCTTTGGCTTTTTTGATGGAGGATAAAATGTCATTTAGTCCATAAGAACCATTGCCGTCTCCCATTATCTGTTGAAATGGGTTTTCCTGTACACGTTCTGATAAGTTGCCTTTCAAGTCAAGAACGAAGACCGAGTTGTCTTTTACTATGGTTTCAGAGTCTGATGAGGCTACCATGCCTACTACTGTGATAAGGCCCAGTATGGTGAGCACTATACCTGCTAAAATGACGCCTATCAAACTAGCCAATGTAAATTTAAGAAAATCTTTCATTGAATGTGTTGTTTATAATGTTAATAATTAGCTAACAAAAATAGTTGATTGTATTGAAAAAAGCAAAGAAAGTGAACTTCTTTTGCTGTATGCTTGTTTATATAGGTAAAATAACTCATAATAAATATGCTAAATATGACAAAGAAATTCAAGGATGCTATAAAGAGCCGCCGTACTTTTTATCAGATAGACAATAAATCCACGTTGTCTGAAAAAGAATTGTTGGATTTGATTCGTTTTGCTGTCGAATATGTCCCTTCAGCATTCAATTCACAAACCACACGTGTTGTTTTATTAACAGGTGAAGCTCATCAAAAGTTGTGGAATATCGTAAAAAATACTTTGCGTAAGCGGATTTCTGCGGAGCTTTTGCTAAAACGGAACAGAAAATAGATGGTAGTTTTTCTTGTGGATATGGAACGATTCTATATTTTGAGGATATGTCTGTTGTTCATGCTTTGCAGGAACAGTTTCCCACTTATAAAGATAATTTCCCTGTTTGGGCGGAGCAGGCCGATGCTATGCATCAATTTGTCATTTGGACTATGTTGGAGGATGCCGGAATGGGAGCTTCTCTGCAACATTATAATCCGTTGGTAGATGATGAAGTGCGTGCAGCATGGAATTTGCCTTTGCATTGGAAGTTAATAGCACAGATGCCTTTCGGAGTTCCTGTGACCCGGCCCGGATCGAAAGAAGTGATGCCTTTGGATGAGCGTGTATTTTGCTTTTAACGACTAAAATTTTTTTCTTATTCTGCTTGGCTCGTTTAGGGGGAAAATCAGCATCTTTGCGTATTATAAATACAAAGATGCATTATGAAAAAACTTTTTATCGCTTCCTCCTAATTTGGTGGAATTTTTTTTTATGATATAGAAAAGGCTGATCGTGATGAATGGTTTTGTACTTCCGATCCTATTGGTAGTAAATTGGGGTCGGGAGGAGGAACGGCTTGGCTGCTTGAGGCATGCAAACAACATATTGCGCCCGATAAAGACTTTTTGGAATGGCTGAGGGAAGAAAAAAGAATATTGTTGCATGCCGGCGGACAGAGTCGGCGTTTTGCCCGGATATGCTCCGTCAGGTAAAATATTAACGCCTATTCCTGTCTTTAGATGCGAGGGGGCAGCGCTTGGAACAAAATCTGCTCTCACTTCAGCTTCCTTTATATGAACAAATAATGGAGAAGGCTCCGACTTCTCTGCGCACATTGATAGCCAGCGGAGATGTGTATATACGTGCGGGTCAACCTCTTCAGGATATTCCTGATGTTGATGTTGTGTGCTATGGGCTTTGGGTGGACCCCAATTTGGCAAAGAATCACGGGGTGTTTGTTTCTTCGCGTAGCATCCCGATAAATTGGACTTTTATGCTTCAGAAACCTTCGGTCGAGGAGTTGGGAAAACTGATGCAAACTCACTTGTTCCTGATGGATATCGGTATTTGGTTGCTGAGTGATCGGGCTGTTGATTTGTTGATAAAACGTTCTAAAAAGGAGGTGAACTCTCATATTACGATATGTATTCCGAGTTCGGACTGACCTTGGGTGAACATCCGCGTATTGCAGATGAAGAATTGAATGGGTTGAGTGTGGCTATCCTGCCGTTGCCCGGAGGTGAGTTTTATCATTATGGAACAAGCAGGGAATTAATCTCTTCCACGTTGGCTGTTCAGAATTTGGTGAACGACCAGCGTGAAATCATGCATCGTAAGGTGAAACCTCATCCGGCTATGTTTGTGCAGAATGCTGATGTCGCATATCGTCTTACTGCTGACAATTCTGAAATCTGGATAGAAAACAGCTGTGTGGGCAAGGAGTGGAACATTCGTCAACAGACAATTATAACAGGGGTTCCGACTAATGACTGGAAACTCAATGTGCCGTCGGGGGTATGTATTGATGTGGTACCTTTGGGAGAGGCTGAGTACGTAGCTCGCCCCTATGGATTTAATGATACCTTTAAAGGAGCATTGACAGAGGAAAGGACTATTTATCAGGGAATTTCGGTGCGTGAATGGCTTTCTTGTCGCAAAGTAGCAGTTGAAGAGATAGACGGTGCTCACGATTTGCAGGCTGCCCGTTTGTTTCCTGTTTGCTCTACAATAGAAGAGCTGGGGCTGGTAATGCGTTGGATGATTTCCGAACCCGAACTTCAGGAAGGTAAGGAAATATGGAAACGTTCTCGCCGGTTGTCGGCCGATGAGATTTCCGCTTATGCCAATCTTCGTCGTTTGGCTGCCCAGCGTGATTCCTTTCGGGTTATGAACTGGCCTGTGTTGGCTCGTAATTATGAACGTAGTGTTTTTTTATCAGTTGAATTTGGATGATGCTGCTCATGAATTTGCCATTCATCATTTGGAATTGCCGGATGCATTGCCGCTTTCTGCGCCATTGATGACCCGGATAAGCGACAATATGTTTCGGGCCAGGGTGCAGCAGTTCAGTGGTAAAACCTATACGGAGTATGAAAGAAGGGCCTTTGGGTTGATGCGTGAAGGTTTGACGGCAGCTGCATTGGCAAAAAAACAGCAGCCTCATTTATCGGTTTATTCCGATCAGATAGTATGGGGAAGGAGTCCGGTTCGTATTGATTTGGCAGGCGGATGGACAGATACTCCTCCTTATTGTTTGAATGAAGGCGGAAATGTAGTGAATATTGCTATTGAACTGAATGGACAGCCTCCTTTGCAGGTTTATGTAAAGCCTTGTAAAGAATATAAGATTATTTTACGTTCTATAGACTTGGGAGCAATAGAAACTGTTACTACCTATGAAGAACTGAGTGACTTTATGCAAGTTGGTTCTCCTTTTTCTATTCCTAAAGCGGCTTTGGTGCTGGCCGGTTTCCAGCCGGAATTCTCGGCAGATGTTTATGTTACATTGGAGGAGCAGCTCAAGGCGTTTGGCTCAGGTATTGAAATCACGTTATTGTCGGCTATTCCTGCAGGTTCCGGTTTGGGTACTAGTTCTATTTTAGCTTCTACGGTGCTTGGCGCGGTATCCGATTTCTGTGGCTTGAAGTGGGATAAGAATGAAATATGCAACCGTACTCTGATTTTGGAACAATTGCTTACTACGGGAGGTGGTTGGCAAGACCAATATGGAGGTGTCCTCGTGGTGTTAAGCTTCTTCAAACTCATGCCGGTATGGAGCAAAGTCCGTTGGTTCGTTGGTTGCCTGATTATTTGTTTACGGGTAGTGAATATCAGAAGTGTCATCTGTTGTATTATACTGGTATCACTCGCACTGCTAAGGGAATTTTGGCTGAGATTGTACGTAGTATGTTCCTTAACTCTACAGAACATCTTGCACTGTTGGGAAGCATGAAGAGTCATGCATTTGATTTATATGAAGCTATCCAACGTGGAAACTTCGATGAAATGGGGCGTTTGGTGGGTAAAAGCTGGAAGCAGAATCAGGCTCTTGATTCGGGAACTAATCCTGCGTCGGTTGAGGCTATCATTCGTCAGATTGATGATTACTGTTTAGGTTATAAGTTGCCTGGAGCAGGTGGAGGAGGTTATCTTTATATGGTAGCCAAAGACCCCGAAGCTGCCGTTAAAATCAGAGCAATATTGACTCAAAATCCGCCTAACAGTTGTGCTCGTTTTGTTGATATGACATTGTCTGACAAAGGATTGCAGGTTAGTCGCAGTTAGACTGGTAAGTTGTATGGCTGGGTAATTGCCTTTTGATATTTTCTTTGGGAGTGTGTCAAAACGTGGATAATGCTGTCGTTTTAGTTTGTAGGGACGAGGTTTGCTCGTCCGAAAACAGTTTACTTTGTGTCTTCGGGTAGGCAACCCCTGCCCCTACAGCTGAGATTGGATAGACCGGTTTAGTTTTGATACACTCCCATTTCAATAAAAACTCTTATCTTCAGACAGTGTGTTATTGCTAACCACTCTTGGCACTGCTTCAATTCTTATGCGGATTGCTTCGTTTCGTACCTTCCTTTCTCCTTTCATTATTCGTTAAAACGCCCAGTTGATGAGGCTCCGCTAATGAATGGATGTCTTGTTCTCACTCTTTCAGCCTCCTTTCATTCGTAAAACTTCTTCCGACAGACAAAGGCTGAAGGCAGATTGTGAAGGGACTTGGGAAGCACGGCTGAAGGGAGGATGAGGGGATGTGCTTGCTAAAAATCAGTATTGAATTGTCGTAACTCCGCCCGCAGCAGATGTGCCCTTCCCTCCGTCATGCTGTCCAGCAGTTCCCAAAAACGAGGACCGTGATTCATTTCTTTTGTATGCGACAGCTCGTGCAACAGCACATAATCCATCAGGTGCGAAGGCAACAGCATCAAATAACAGGAAAGGTTTATACTCCCGGCCGCCGAGCAACTGCCCCAACGTCCTTTGCTTCCGGTTATCTTCACTCGTTTGTATGACAAGCCATAGTGTTCTGCCAATGCATCAAGCAAAGGTGGCAAATATTTCACCCGCCACTTTCTTCATCGCCCTGATAATGGCATTGCGCACCAACCGCTGCACCTCCTCCTTTGTAAAGTCAACATCACGAGGACAAATGATTTTTATTCCTTCCTCCGTATTCCGCACAGAAAAACAGGTAAAATTGCCTTTTTCCAGCCATAGCCTGAAACAAGGGGCCTGAATACGGAAATCCAAGTCTATAGATTTCTTGCATACCCTCTGCCAGTCCTGCAACAAGCGTTCACGATATTGCTCTACAACTTCCATCACCTTACTGCTCAGGCTGTAAGGCGGTACCGTAACATGCAGTCCATCCGGCTTTACACGCATGGTAATGTTACGTGCCAAACGATGGGTACGCACAATAATACGATTGAAATCTTTGTCAGCTAATACTCTCTTTGTTGCCATATCAGCCACAAAGATATATTATTCATAAGAAAAAAAAGAGGAAATTGCAACTTTACTGTTATCCTCTTCGTCTAATAGATAGAAACCAATAAAACACAAAATAATGAAACGTACATACTTTTACTTATTCAGTCTGGTTATGACTCTGACAAGCTGTGTAAACGGCATTGCTCCCAGCAAGAACAAAATAACCAAGAAATACAGTGTGGAAGCATTCGATAATATTGCCAGCCAGGGTACCGTCAATATTGTATTCAAGCAAAGTAATGCCACAACTGTAGAGGCTTATGGCCCCGACAATATCATTTCCAGTCTTATTGTCACTTCGGAAGACAGTACACTGCACATCTCCATGAAGAAAGGTGTGAAATTCCGCAGTTTGAAGAACAACAATGTCACAATCACTATTACTGCTCCCAAATTGAGCAGCATCAGCCAACAAGGTACAGGCAATATAACCTTGAAAGATTCCGTCAAGGTAGATGATATAAAAAATCACCTCTAACGGAACAGGAAACTTTAAAGCAGATGAATTGACCGCCGATAATATAAGCGTAAGATCCGACGGAATAGGCAATGTCATACTGAAAGGAAAGGCAGAGAAGGCAAGCTATCACATCAAAGGTATTGGAAACCTAAACGCCAAAGATATGATTGTTTCAGATGTTGTCGTTGAACAAAAAAGGCATTGGAAATGTTTCTTGTTATGCATCAGGAAAGATAACCGTAAGTACAAACGGAATAGGCAATGTTGATTACTTTGGGAATCCCCCAACTACCGATATAAATAAATCCGGTATCGGTAAACGTAAAAAGAAGATAAAGCTCATTTCATAATTCTCTCTTTACATTAGATTATCTACCTAAAAAAGGATTACTGCTCACGCGGTAATCCTTTTTACATTATTTAGTTAGTTAAATTTAAAATTTGAGAGAATTGAAACTTCACAGCCTCGAAATTAAAAAAAGTTGTTTTTAAATAAGCACTAAACTATCTATTTATATATAAAAGCAAATGAAAAATGTTATCTAATTCTTCACTCCTGCTGCCTCATCTCCGGCTATCTTTGTAACCGTATCTATCGGCAGCACCGGTTCGTATGCCACTTGCGGATCATTTACGGTATCACGGTAATCATCATGCATATACACCATATCGCTACCATCATCCTGCATGGAACGTTGCACCACCGTTCCCATCACAAACAAGACAGCTATCATGCAGCAGCCTTGAACAACGGCATAAAGCGCGTTCGCAAAGTGAGGCGTTGCGCTTTCACAACCGGTTTTTCCACCCGGGCCAGAACCTTGGCATCAAAGTCACTGCCCAGCCCCCTCTCCTTCTCAATCTCCTGATAAGCAAACATTGCCTTGTAACGGAGTAAATGAGCAGGAATCTCTTTCTGATGAAAGAAAGAACGCAAAATCTGTTCCTCTTCCAAGGAAGTCTCACAGTTCCAGTAGCGTTCCAATAACTGTTCAATGTACTTATAATCCATAATCTTCTATTTCCGTATATCTTTGTTTTATCTTTTGCCGACTGCGAAAGAGATTGATTTTCACCTGCTCTTCCGTTATCTGCAAAATATCTGCAATTTCTTTATAGCTCTTTCCTTCAATATCCCGCAACTGCATAATACTTCGCTGCTTTTCGGGAAGTTCGTTCAGCAGGCGGTGAATCAAACCTAATTGCTCACTCTGTGCCAACTGTTCATAAGGGTTCAATGCATCGGGCAGTTCCTGTGTTTCGGGTGTCAATTCCATGTGCTGTGAATCTATCTTTTCACTCCGGTCTATTGCCAGATTTCTTGCTACCGTCAGACAGTAGGCTTCGATGGATTCAAAATTCGGCCACTCATCACGTTTATCCCATACCCTAATCATCGTATCCTGCACCACATCCTCCGCTTCAGCACTGTTCAGCGTAATACGAAAAGCCAACCTGTAGAGTTTGTCTTTCAGGGGCAAAATGTCGTTTCGGAAACTGATTTCTTGCATTGCTCTGTAATAATGACGGGTGAGTTGTACAAAAGTTACACTCACCCGCCTGTTTTTTTGAATTATTTTTTGATTATAGTTCCGCCTTCTCCCTTAATGGCTGAAGCAAGGTAATTACAACCTGACTCACTCCTGCATCAATGGCAGAGAAGGAATTTTCCAGTTTAGGTATCATCCCTCCCTGAATGATACCCCGGGCTACATACTCTTTAAATTCTTCGGGAGTAATAACAGGAATGACGCTATCATCGTCATTTTCGTCGCGTAATACGCCTTTCTTCTCAAAACAATAGACAAGTGTCACATCAAAAAGTGGCGCCAACGCTTTTGCTGTCTCCCCGGCAATGGTATCGGCATTGGTATTCAGCATACTTCCCTGCCCGTCATGAGTCAGAGGAGCCATGACAGGAACAATACCCTGACGAATCAGTGTAGCCAGAAAATCGGCATTCACCTTTTCCACATCACCTACATAGCCATAATCCACCTCTTTCACCGGCCGTTTCACTGAACGAATAACGTTCATATCCGCTCCGGTCAGTCCGATAGCATTCACTCCTCTAGCTTGCAGACCTGCAACGATGTTTTTTGTTTACCAATCCGCCGTAAACCATAGTCACAACCTTCACGTCTCGGCATCCGTAATGCGACGGCCATTCACCATTTTACTTTCAATACCCAATCGGGCAGCCAGTTTGGTGGCTGAACGTCCCCCACCGTGCACCAACAATTTATATCCTTCAATAGCGGAAAAGTCGGCCAAAAGCGACTAAGCGTAGTTTCTTCCTCTACAATCTTTCCGCCTACCTTTATGACAGTCAGTTTTTCTTTCATCCTTTTATTCCAAATAAGTATATCCATAAAGCCCGGAACGGTAGTTGGACAAAAATTCTTTTCCTTCTTCTACCGATATCTTACCTTCTTTTACAGATTTAGTCACCCAGGTTTCCAATGTACGCACCAGTTTCTTCGGATTATACTGAACATAATCCAACACTTCCGCCACGGTTTCGCCATCAATCACCTGATCAATAGAATACCCTTTATCATCTACTGATACATGCACTGCATTCGTATCACCAAACAAATTGTGCATATCTCCTAAAAATTTCCTGATAAGCGCCCACTAAAAAGACACCTATGTAATAAGACTCTTTTTTGCTTCAATGAATGCACAGGCAGGTCGTGCGATACATAACGGGTAGATATAAAAGTTGGCTATCTTTCCGTCAGAATCACAAGTAATGTCTTGCAAAGTAGCATTCCGGTCGGGTTTCTCGTCCAGTCTTTGGATAGGCATAATGGGGAATATCTGATCTATCGCCCAAGAGTCCGGCAAAGACTGGAAAAGCGAAAAGTTACAGAAATATTTATCAGCCAATAATTTATCCAATTTACGGAATTCATCGGGAGCATGTTTTAACCCGGAAGCAATTTGATTAATCTCAACGAGTCACAGACCAATAGAAGACGTTCTATCTGCGCACGGGTTCTTAAATCCACAATACCATGACTGAACAAATCCAGTGCCTCTTCACGAATTTGCTGTGCATCATGCCATGCCTCCAACATACGCTCTGATTCAAATTATCCCATATTTCATATAGTTCATGCACCAGTTCATGGTCCTTTTCACTTACTTCAAAGTCTTCATCCATTTCGGGCAGAGTAGCTGTTTCCAGCACTTCAAAAATCAGCACCGAATGGTGTGCCGTCAGTGAGCGACCACTTTCTGTAATGATATTGGGGTGCGGAATATTATTTTTATCACTAGCATCCACCAACGTAGAGATAGAGTCGTTTACATACTCCTGAATAGAATAGTTCACGCTGCTTTCACTATTGGAAGACCGGGTACCGTCATAGTCAACACCCAAGCCTCCACCGATATCAACAAACTCAACATTGAAGCCCATTGCGTGTAATTGTACATAGAACTGTGAAGCTTCACGTAAAGCTGTTTTAATACGGCGTATCTTGGTTACTTGACTTCCGATATGGAAATGAATCAACTTCAAACAATCTTTCATGTCTTTCTTTTCCAAAAAGTCAAGTGCTTCCAGCAACTCACTGGAAGTCAATCCAAACTTGCTGGCATCTCCACCGCTATCTTCCCCATTTTCCACTGCCCGAAGAAGCCAGTTTAATACGAATACCTATATTAGGGCGTACATTGAGCTGTTTCGCCATCTTTGCAATCAAGCGTAACTCATTCATCTTCTCTACTACCAGAAAGATACGTTTCCCCATCTTCTGAGCCAGTAAAGCCAACTCAATATAGCTCTCATCTTTATATCCGTTACAGATAATCAGCGAGTCTGAGTCCGTGTTAATAGCAATCACTGCATGCAATTCGGGTTTGGAACCGGCTTCCAGTCCTAAATTAAAACTTCTTGCCATGACTTATGATTTCTTCCACCACCGGACGCATTTGGTTCACTTTAATAGGATAGATGATAAAGTTTTCAGCTTTATAACCATACTCTTCAGATGCTTGCTTGAAACAGTTCGAAATTTTTTCGATACGATTATCAAGAATATCCGGGAAACGAACCAGCATAGGTGCTGCGACATCCCGTAACTGAAGCTCGTCCACCAATTCTTTCAAATCGACTGCGACACCGTTCTTACGGGGAGTTACCACTACATGACCTTTGTCATTGATACTAAAGTACGAAGTTCCCCAACCTGTAATGTTGTAGAGCTCTTCCGAATCTTCAATACGCCATTTTCTCATTTCTTGTTCTGTGCAAATAGTGTGTATACTTTTACTAAATAGATTATAACTTTCAATCTGTTTATTTATCCAACAGCTTTCTCAAGCTATCTACTGATGCCTGTATCTGCGACTTGTCTTCCAACTCGTCGGCCCGAAACAGAAACTTCGCCTGCGAATAAAAAGGATGACGCTTCTGCAACGCTTCACAAATAAAGTTCATCAATTCTTCATCGCTTTTTGTTTGCCAATAACGGACGTTGTTGCTTCGCCACTTTTTAAACGGTGAAACAACACCTCGGGCTCCACCTGAAGAAACACGGTATCCCCACAAGCATTCATATAGTCCATATTGTCAAAAAAACAAGGAGTGCCCCCACCGGCCGAGATTACAACATCTTCAAACTCAGCCACCTCATGCAACATTTTTTGCTCCAATTCGCGGAAACCCTGTTCACCGCGTTCTGAAAACAACTGCTGAACAGTTTTATGAAAACGCTCCTCAATATACCAATCCAAGTCTATGAAAGTAAGACCCAGTTCGCGGGAAAAACGCTTTACCCAAAGTCGTTTTCCCCGCACCCATATATCCTATTAAAAATATACGTGTCATTTCTTTTTCTTAGCTGCCACTCGTTTACGAGTCTCACTTTTTTCTTTCTGCAGTTCTATCACCTTAAAGCAAGTTTCCAGATTTAAATCTTTCGGTTCTACGCTTTCAGGAATCTTATAATTCTTTTTCTGATAAGCAATATAAGGTCCGTAACGACCGTTCAGAATCTGCAAATCAGGCTCTTTATCAAATGTTTTAATAATCTTCTTTTCGGCAGCTTCGCGCTTGGCATTAATCATTTCAATCGCTTTTTCCAAGGTAACCTCCATCGGATCTTCCCCCTTGGGAATAGAGACGAATACATTATTATGACGGACATAAGGTCCAAATCGTCCCACTCCTACCGTCACTGTCTTATCTTCATACTCACCTAACGTTTCGGAGCTTGAACGAATCAAGCGCTTCTTCCAACGATAAATTGTTTCTATCGAAAGACCTTTCGGCAAGTGCGCAAACTTGGGTTTTCTTCATCATCGGCTATGCCTATCTGTATCACCGGGCCAAATCGACCAATTTTTACGGATACAGGCTTCCCACTCACCGGATCATTGCCTAGAATTCTTTCACCCACCTTATGCTCGCTCTTCGCATTCATGGTCTTGTCTACCAACGGATGGAAGCCGTCGTAAAAGTTCTTCATTACACTCGTCCACTCTTTCTCGCCTTCCGCCACTTCATCAAATTCTTTTTTCAACACTCGCGGTGAAATTATAGTCCATAATTTCGGGGAAGAATGCCATCAAGAAGTCATTAACCACTATACCTACATCAGTAGGCAATAGTTTAGACTTCTCATTTCCGGTTGTTTCCGTCTTGACTGTTTCGGTTATCTTGTTCCCTTTGAGCTTCAATATCTCGTATGGACGTTTTACGCCTTCACTGTTTCCTTTTACCACGTAGCCACGTTGCTGGACCGTCGATATGGTAGGAGCATATGTAGACGGACGCCCGATGCCCAGTTCCTCCAGCTTACGCACCAAACTGGCTTCGGTATACGCGGAGGACACATACTGAAACGCTGAGTGGCAGAAATTTCCTTACTCTCTAATGACTGTCCTTTACTCAAAGGAGGCAACAAGCGGCTTTCATCCTCTTGTTCGTTATCGTCGTCATAAGACTCTTTATATACACGCAAATAGCCATCGAAAATCACAACTTCACCAATAGCAACAAAAGTTTCTTCACTATTGCTGATAGAGATAGTAGCAGTGGTCTTTTCAAGTTCAGCCTCTGCCATCTGTGATGCAACAGTACGTTTCCAAATCAATTCGTACAATCTCTGCTCCTGTGACGTTCCCGCAATAGTCTCGTTCGACATATCCGTCGGACGAATCGCTTCGTGAGCTTCCTGAGCACCTTTTGTCTTCGTTGCAAACTGACGTGTCTTCACATACCTTTCTCCCATCAGTGAAATGACAGTTGATTTGCAGGCCGCCAATGCCAAGTCCGAAAGATTCACAGAGTCGGTACGCATATAAGTAATCTGCCCGCTTTCATACAACCGTTGCGCCACCATCATAGTCTGCGCAACCGTAAACCCTACTTCCGAGCAGCTTCCTGCTGCAAAGTGGAAGTGGTAAATGGAGCAGCCGGCGACTTCTTAACCGGACGAGTCGTAATATCTTCAATAGAAAACTCTGCATCCTTACACAATTCAAGGAATGCCTGAGCCTCTTCTTTTGTCTTAAAACGTCTGTCTAACTCAGCCCTCACTTCCGTTTTATTACCATCGGCATCAGGAGCTTCAAATATTGCTGTTACACGATAAGAAGGCTCACTGACAAAAGCGTGCACCTCACGCTCACGTTCCACAATTAACCGAACAGCAACAGACTGCACACGACCGGCAGAAAGAGCAGGTTTTACCTTCTTCCATAAAATAGGAGAAAGCTCAAAACCTACAATCCTGTCCAAGATACGACGCGCTTGCTGAGCATTTACAAGGTTCACATTTATGTCACGCGGGTTTCAATGGCTTTTAATATCGCAGTTTTGGTTATCTCGTGGAATACAATACGCTTTGTCCTCTTCGGGTCCAGTTCCAACACTTCATATAAATGCCACGAAATGGCTTCTCCCTCACGGTCCTCATCGGATGCGAGCCACACCATATCAGCGTTCTTTGCCGCAGCTTTCAACTCGCCGACCAATTTTTTTCTTATCAGAAGGTATCTCATAAGTCGGTTCAAATCCCTTCTCTACATCGATACTGAAATCTTTCTTCTTTAAGTCACGGATATGCCCGTAACTGGAAAGGACTTTATAGTCTTCTCCTAAGAATTTTTCTATGGTCTTGGCTTTTGCGGGTGACTCTACAATTACAAGATTTTTTTTGCATAATATAATGTATTCCATTTTATTTGAGGGCAAAAGTAGAAAAAAAAGCAGAACTACACCTATATAATAAGGTATGTTTCTGCTTTTTTTTCTTAAAAAGGCTCTTTTTAGAAGCCTATTTAACTAAAATCGAAAAGTAAGACCACCTAAAACATTCAGTTTTTCGGCAGGGTATCCTCCTTCGTAATAATATTGTTTATTTAACAGGTTGTTCACATCCACAAAGATAGAGATGTCTTTTAAAAGCTCATAGGTAGCACCCACACTCAGATTACTGACAGGATCGACATCCTCACCCTTACGCTTTACATAATCATAACCTAACCGAAGCTTTAAACCGTCCATCAGCTTGGCATCAACTTTAAAGTTCAGTTCCATTTCAGGCTTCATGGCAACTATCATATCGTCGTCACTATCTGTTGTCCAACCTAATACGTACCTTTTACCGATGCATCAAAATAGTCCTTATAGCCATATTTCACTTCTGCACCTCCATAACCAATTTTTCCTTTATCCTGTACAAAACCCGTATATACAAATTGTCCCGCAGGCACTAACGTACAGAATAACTCATGTTTACGTATCTGATAACCACCAAATATATTAAACCATAACCCACTTACAGGAGACGCCTAAAACCCAAAGTTGCATCAAAAGGGACATAAGTCGCATCAAGCTGCTGCTCTGTTCCCCAATAGGGAGAGATGCGGCTCAACATACGATAATCGTTTACCTGTCTGCCTCCTTGTGCATTCAAATAAAGAATATAACTATCGGAGAAGATATACTCAGCACGAATGTCCGGGGCTACATCTATACCGCTATCATTACCGGTCATCCAGTCGACATGCGCACCCAGATGCAGCCTCCAGCTATCTTCATCAATAGCATAATAAGGATTCAGACCTAAAGAAGTATAATCCTTCATCAAGTCATCTGAATAAAATAAATTATCCATTTCAAATTTAATACCCACACGCTGAATATCGCTCAGTTTTCCCCATACATCACCTGCTGTATTGAATTATTTTTCCGTGCTGTTCTCATCAGAAATTGCCGGATATTTCTGTCTAAAATACTGAAAGCCTGTTTGTACAGTAAATTGCAATGGCATCATTTCATCCGTAGAAGACAACCCGACATAGAAATCTCCCAGTGTGTGATGCTGTTTATCATTCTCGCCGGAGATAGAAGAAATCGGACTCAACATATAATTAAATACACGAGAATGAAATCCTCCTCCAAGATTCAAATCCATATTCCTGAAACTATGTCTATACCCTATATTGAAAGAAGAAGAATAAAAACGGGATTTCCAATCATTATCAATTGCATCTTTCAGGGTTCCATTCATGCCATCCAATGAAGTAGCAACATTCAGACGGTACCTTTCGTAATGTCCCATATATATCCGGCCTTGAAGTCCACATTACCATAATTACCGGCACCCGCACGCACATATCCTCGTTTGGCCTTCTCCCATTCCCATTCACGGACTATAGGAAACATTTTCTTCATAATTCCAGGCAGCCACAGGACGCAAAGCCGTAGCATACTCAATTCCTTTCTTCACTACTGCCGGTTCTTCCACCCTGGGCAACACATTTATTTTGGAAGCATCCATGACAGTAGGGTTATACTCATTCTCCACTACCACAGTGCGGTTCAAGTACTGTCTTGCTGTGCATATACAGCCGACAGAGGCAACAAGCCCACAAACGCTATAATTGCTATTTTCTTCATAATCTTTAATTTTCGGCATTTAACTTATTCAGTCTGCTCTCTATCATTCCTGCAATATCATCATCTGCCTGGTAATTCTGCTTCAATGAAAGCAAATATTGTTTAGCATCCAAGTTTACGCCCCAACTTCATATACACATCAGCCAATAACACAAAGCTGCGTGCCAGCCAATAGGTATGCGGTGTACTTACCTCAATGTAATTCAGCACCTCCTGCTCCGCCTTATCCGTTTGTCCGCCGTCAAAGTAAATCTGGGCGACTTTATATTTGGCCTCCGCTCCATATACATTACGGGTGTCTTTCGCCAAGACCTTCAAATCTTCCATAGCTCCATCCGTCTTGCCGGCATCCAAATAAGCTTTTGCACGGTAATAATGTGCCTCGTTAGACAATTCCGGCGCCAGTTTAGTATCGGCCAGCAAATCTGTTGCGGCAAAGATAATCTCTTCCTCATTTCCCAGCATATGCGCACTGCGTAACATTCCGGTTTTTGCAAGCCGGCGACGCTCCATAGAAGCGGCTTTATCTTTCAATTGCTTGTAAATATGCAAGGCTTTTTCATAATCCTTCGCCGTATAAGCCATTTCGGCCCCCATCAACATGGCATCTTCAGAATATTTGTTGTTGGGATATTCCAATACTTTATCCAAATGCCGGGCTGCACTTTCATAGGCTTTCTGATTATAGTCTATCAAACCGATATAATAGTTGGCATTCAGACTGAAAGCACCTTCGGGGAAAGTCTGTAAATAACGGGTAAAGCTGTTGCGGGCCTCGGCGACCTCACCCCGCATATATACTTTCGGCAGCCACATAGGTCAATGAGTCACGCTCATTCACATCAAAGTTGGCACCGCCGGGGATAGTTGAAGCAAAATTGGCATACTCATCCACCTTATTCAAATCAATATAGATCGATTTCAAGTCACGCTGCGCCAAACGCGCCTCCTCACTGCCCGGATAACCGGCTATGACCTGCTTATAAGCCTGGATGGCTTCAGGATACTTGTCATCCTGATAGTATAGCAAACCGATCTCGTTAGCCGCCCGCCGTGCGACATTGCTCTCCGGAAATTTCTTCACCAGAATATTGAAACGGGCAATGGCATTGGCATTATCCTCCATCTGCACAAAAGCACGTCCCTGCTCGTAAAGGGCATCATCCATGTATTGTGATTCCGGATAATCCGAAATCAAGCGGTTCAACGTCTGCACTTTTCCATTGTAATCACGTTGCAAACCACGCACAAACGCCTCCTGATACAAAGAGTAATCCCCCAGTGACGGATCAATCTCCACCGCACGGGCATAATCCTGACGAGCCTGTTCAAAACGGCGGTCATAGAAGTTGCAGTCACCTATGCGGTTATAGGCATCTGCCTGCATGGTGCGTTCATTGATACTTCCCCTGTCCACAAAACGGGTAAACCAAGTGCCCGCATTTCCATAATTTTTCTGTTTGAAATAAGTATATCCCAAGTTATAGAGCGCCAAACCATATTCCTGTCCGTTCTTGCTGGTGGCAAATTCCAGATACAAGCGGTAATCGTTACCCGCCTGCGGAAAACGGTCCAGACGATAATTGGATTCCCCCCTCCAGAAATAAGCGTCCGCCTTTGTCGCCTGATTGTATTGCCCCACAGCAAGCGATTGGTTGAAGAACTCCAGAGCCTCCTGGAAACGGGCATTCGCAAATGCCTGTGTGCCCAGCCGGAACAAAATCTTCTGCTTGGCCTCCATAATGCGTGTGCCCGGATGCTCAATCTTTGCTATAGATTTTAAAGCAGCTTCATAACTGCGGGTATTCATATACACCTCTATCAAATAATCATTGACACGCTCCGTATAAGGTGAATTCGGGAACTCATTCAGAAAAACGCTCAAACACGGTTACCGATTCGGCAAATGGAGAATAAGAGGTTTCATGAATACACAAAGCATAATTATAAAGAGCCTGTTCCTTTACTTTCGGATCAAAACTGAAATTGGCAGCCTGCTCGAATGCCATGCGTGCCCTGTTCCTCTCCTTCAAGTTCAAATAAGCCAGCCCCATGTGTAGATAAGCATTCTGTGACAAGGCATCATGTACCGAAGCCATTTCCCCCAAAGTAGCGGCAGCCTTGGAATAAACACCAGTATAATAATAACTCATACCGAGTTCATACAAAGGCTTACGCTGCGGGTGGGAAACACTTTCACGGTATCTTTCCAAAGGAGGTATCGCCGCTTGGTAATCATTCAATCCGAAACAAGCCTCTCCCCAAATCCGTTCCATCTGAGGAACATCCTTTTTAGCCGGATATTGCTCCAGATACGCTTTTGCCACAGTACGGGCCTGCTGATAATTTCCTTTCACCAAATAAATCTCTCCTATATAATAAGGAACCAATGCTGCATATACGGCATCATTCTGCAAAGACTGGAAACTTTTCAGCGCCTTGTCATAGCGTTTCTCCACATAATCAATATAAGCCAGATTATAGACAGCGTCATCCTGATACAATGGGCTTACCTCTTTCAGCAAGGTAAACCATACAGCCGCTTCACGCAGATTGTCTTCTTTCAGATAAGAGGTGGCCAGACGCATGGCACAATCATCTCTTTCCTTATCAGGCAAAGCCTCCAGATCACACGACCGGAACAGGGCAATGGCCTCCTTGTATTTTCCCTCCATAAAATAAGCAGAGGCAATCAGTGACAGCACCCTGTTTTTATGGCGGGAATCAGGATATTTGTCCAGATAAGCCTGTAACAGCTCCATGCTGTCCCCGCCTTTCAACTCATATTCCCGGCATACCCGGTTATATTCCTTGTCACCTGCCACATCCTTGGGAGTGATCTGCTGCGCCATTCCCTGCAAGGAACAGCCTCCCATCAATGCGGCCATCAATAAGGTTTTTCTTTTCATATCTTATCATTAAAGTTTATGTTCTTTCAAAAACGCCGGACTCCTTCACGCACAGAATCCAGCCCGAATTCTTCGGGATTCACTTCATCCAACGGAAGCCAGAAAGACTCCGCCACATCATCCATCGCCTTTATCCGGCTGGTATCTTTCACTTTACAAAGAAAGAACAGATCCAATGTATGTACCAGAAATCCTGAATAAAGATAAGTGTTGGGCAATGAGAACTGATAAACAGCCTCCTCCACCTGCAAGCCGGTTTCTTCCAACACCTCGCGTGCCACACCTTCCTCGCCGGTCTCATGCATATCAATAAACCCGCCGGACAGGTCCAATGTTCCCTTTGCCGGTTCTTTTCCCCTGCGGCACACCAACAACTCATTCTTATCATTCAAGATAAAAGCTACAGTAGCGGCACTGGAATTGAAATAATACACAAAGCCACAATCGGCGCAACGCTTTGATTTCTCATTGTTCACTTCAAAGTGCGGCGAACCACACTTCGGACAATATTTGAATAGTTCCAACGGATGCATAATTACTCCTTTCTAAGTATAGACACCGCAAAGATAGCGCAAATGACAGATAATTCATTAATTAAATCTAAAAGAAGAAAGAGAAAACACAATTCTTAGTACATTTGTTAGCAAAACAAAACGTAAATTCTTACATGGAAATTGCCATTATTATCGCACTTATCTTATTAAACGGGGTATTCGCCATGTCCGAAATCGCCCTGATCTCAGCGCGTAAAAGTAGTTTGTCCAATGATATCCGTCATGGAAGCTCTACAGCGCGTATCGCTTTAAAGCTTGCCAATGACCCGGACAAGTTTTTATCCACCATCCAAATCGGAATCACCCTGATTGGTATATTGACCGGTATTTACTCCGGCGACGTGCTGGCCACCGACTTTGGGAACATACTGACTGACGCCGCGTACCCGCCACATATGCCTATTTATTGGCTCAAACCCTGATTGTCATCCTGGTCACTTACCTCACTATTATCTTTGGCGAGCTGGTGCCCAAACGCATTGGCATGAGTGCCTCCACCCGTGCTGCCAAGCTATTGGCACGTCCCATGTACTGGCTGTCCGTCATCGCCTCTCCTTTTGTATGGATACTTGCCAAAAGCACTTCACTTATCTTCAACCTGCTGCATATCAACACAGCGGAAGAAAAAAGTGACTGAAGAGGAAATCAAATCCATGATAGACGAAGGAACCGAGAACGGTGAAGTGCAGGAAGTGGAACAGGATATTGTGGACCGCGTCTTCTCCCTGGGCGACCGCAGTATCAACACCATCATGACCTATCGCAGCGATATCGTATCCATTGACATAGACATGAACAACAAGCAGCTGTATGACATCGTATGCCAACACCTGTACCAAGTTTACCCTGTAACTCAAGGAAACACCCTGGACAACATCATCGGAGTAGTTTACCTGAAAGACCTCTTCGGGAAGCTGAACAGTTGCGAATTCAATCTGCGTGATGTGATCCGTCCGGCACAATACTTCCACGAAAACATGGATGTATATAAAGTATTGGAACAAATACGCCAGCACAACATCAAATACGGATTAATCTGTGATGAATTCGGCAGTCTGCAAGGCATCATCACCATGAAGGATATTCTGGAAGCCCTGGTAGGCACCTTGCCCAGTGACTCGGAAGATCCCGATATCGTTCCCCGCAAGGACGGAAGCTGGTTGATAGACGGCCAATGTTCTTTCTATGACTTTCTGAGTCATTTCGAAATGGAGGATTTATACCCCGATTATAATTACAACACGTTGAGCGGCCTCATCCTGCAACAACTAGGCCACATTCCCAAGACCGGTGAATCCATGGAATGGAATGACTTCACACTGGAAATAGTCGACATGGACGGAGCCCGGATAGATAAAGTATTAGTAACACTAACCCATAAAAACGAAGAGGACAATTAACATGCTGCAAAGAGATTACATTATGCGGTTGCTTCAACAATTTTTCGAAGCATTGGAAAAGTTGGTAGAAGAAAGAGATAAAAAGGACGGTCCCGAGCTGCAATTGCAACTTCAAAGCATTTATCGTGCCTACTTCAATCATCCTTCCACCTTCTATTATGATCAGGATGCGGAATATATACTGAACGAGATGGGACAGAACTATGGTGGCGAGGAATTGCTCACGCGCATCGACATGTTATCCGAACTGCTCTATCAGGATGCTTTGTTGAAAGAGTCCGAAGAACAAAAATATTTGTTAAGAAAATCGCTATTCCTGTTGAACTATTTAGATACACATAGCGATACCTTCTCATTTGAAAGAAGAGGGAAAATCGGCGAAATAGAGAAGAAAATAGGTGATTAGCTCCTCTTATTGCACTTTTTTTTCAAAGAAATCCTGTTTTTTCTTGCAAAATAGTAGATAAATTAAAAAAGTATTCCTATATTTGCTTACAGATTGATAACATTAAAATCGGTATATTATGGAGAAAATTGATAGTCTCGACAGACAAATTCTAGAAATTATATCCCAAAAATGCCCGCATCCCGTTTAAAGATGTCGCAGCAGAATGTGGAGTTTCACGCGCAGCCATTCATCAGCGTGTGCAAAGATTAATTGATTTGGGAGTTATTATCGGTTCAGGATATCATGTGAACCCTAAGAGTTTAGGGTATAGAACCTGTACATACGTAGGAATCAAGCTGGAAAAAGGTTCCATGTACAAAAACGTAGTGGCAGAACTGAAGAAGATTCCCGAAATTGTGGAATGCCACTTCACTACAGGTCCCTATACCATGCTGACCAAACTTTATTCACGCGATAACGAGCATTTGATGGACTTGCTGAACTCAAAGATTCAGGAAATTCCCGGCGTTACGGCTACCGAGACCCTGATCTCTCTGGAGCAGAGCATCAAAAAAGAATACCCATTCAAAGCTAAGAAAGAATGGAATGGCTGAATGAATACCATTTAGGCGGTATTGCCATCGGCATTTGTACCTTTTTAATAATCGGTCTTTTCCACCCCATCGTGGTCAAGGCCGAATATTATTGGGGTACACGGTGCTGGTGGATATTTTTGGTACTGGGCATAGCAGGCATTATAGGGACTGTGCTTATCAGTGACATCCTGATTTCCTCTTTATTGGGTGTCTTCTCCTTCTCTTCTTTCTGGACTATCAAGGAGATATTCGAGCAACGCGAACGCGTGCTGAAAGGCTGGTTTCCGATGAATCCAAAACGGAAACACGAATACGAATAGAAACTATTCTTTCCGGCCAAACCCTTTGCAATCCAATTAAAGGGCTTTTATTTCTTCTTCAGGAAGCCCTGTAGCCTGTACTATGACATCAGATGACACTCTCAAGTTTCGCGCATTCCTCATGCGCTCTTCGTAAACGTTTCCGCGATTCTAATATCATACGCATCCCGTGCCTGCAACATATCAAACAAAATTATTCCACAACTTTATCCCCTGCTCCGTACTCTGCAAACTCTTCTTATTCCTATATTTGAAATTCTTTCCTTGCATATAATAATTGAATCCTAATGAAAAGCAGAAACTTCGGTCCTTCA
>ENA-OQAR01000056-OQAR01000056.1-human-gut-metagenome-genome-assembly--contig:-NODE-56-length-24098-cov-2.202662_pt1 | contig 24098 bp, 46 predicted proteins | sample MGYA00242738_ERZ504533 | MGnify/ENA primary metagenome ERZ504533 (study PRJEB26092, sample SAMD00036276) | human gut metagenome | host: Homo sapiens | study: EMG produced TPA metagenomics assembly of... | reverse complement strand
CATTTAACCCTTAAAAGTATGAAAGTTATGAAATTATTAAAAAGAGCTTTTGTATGGTATTTCGAGCAAGCTTCACACAGCTATACTTGGTTACCAACGGGAACACTTCCAATGGGGGAGTAAGTTCCTACACATAGGGATTATAAATGACTACTGTTTTTACATATTAAAATATATTACAAGGATTACTTACAGCAATTACCTTAAATTATTGCACCAGAAAATAGCGACACATTTAAATAGTAATCCGTATTCGGGGAGTTAGCTATAATTGGCAGAGCAATGGGCTGTTAACCCATAGGTTGTCGGTTCGAACCCGACACTCCCCTCAATTATAACTTGGGGGCATCGTATAGTGGCAATTATGTTAGCCTTGCACGCTAAAGACCCGAGTTCGATTCTCGGTGCCTCCACTTAAACAATAAATTTAAAAAAAGTGTTGAATTTTTATTTGATTCGAACTAAATTGTTCGTATATTTGTACATAATTAACGTATGAATATTATGAGCAAATATAACAAGGAAGAATTAGAGAATTTAATACTAATCCAGAATTTACCCTATGAAGCCATAGGTAGAATGTATGGAGTTACTGGAAATGCTATTAAAAAAAGCAGCAATAAGATTAGGTATAGAACTTCCATCAAGAAGAAAAATCAATCCTTGCGAGACGTCAACAAGGATGTTTCCAAAAAGATTAGATATTGTCTAAATTGTGGCAAACAATTATGTTACAGTGCTAAGAAATACTGTTCCTGTACTTGTCAATCTGAGTATGAATATTCTTCATACATAGAACGGTGGAAAAATGGACAAGAATCTGGGATTAAAGGACGATATGAGGTTTCTAATTATATACGCAAATACCTTTTAATAAGAATCATTCTAAGTAGTCAAAAGTGTGGTTGGGGAGAAATTAATCCTGTCACTAAATTAGTTCCATTACAAATCCATCATATTGATGGAGACTGTCTTAACAATGATGAGAAAAATTTGGAACTACTTTGTCCTAATTGTCATTCACTAACAGAAAACGTATGGAAGTCTTAATGTAACTAGCAGTAGAACGTGCAGAAAACAAAAGCCAATAAAGAAAATAATATGAAACTTGAACTAACATTTAAAAAATTATGCTCAACGATGGTTTGTTGATATTCCTTGGGCTGGAAGCATTGATGATTTACAAATGGTAAACGGTGCTGATGATTTCTTAGAATGGTACGTTACCGAATATCCTGACAATAAAGAAGTTGTTACATTGAAAGTTGATACAGAAATTGAGACAGAGAGAAATGACCTTTATTTTCATATTACTCCACAGCAAGATGAATTTGGAGCAACTTATGAATGGATTTCTTGTTCTGATGTCCCTGTTCCAAGCATTTGGTTATGTAATGTAGCCCTTACTCTATTTGGAGGAGAGTTTCCAAGATATTTCTTCGTTTACCGATAAATAAACATGGTGTAGTTCGGCTAGTGGTTGATGCCGCCAGATTGTGATTCTGGTACATAAGAAACGCATGGGTTCGAATCCCATACTACACCCGTAAATAATGTTATTTTATGAATAAAATGGAGGTTTGCCAGAACGGTAATGGAACGGACTTTGTAGATAAGTTACTACGGAATTTTAATTTACTTATATGAACGCTTGGGACAGTGACTACAAATCCCACCAAGGTAATTTAGGATTGGGGAGGGCAATAGCATACTACACAGCAAATTGTATTCCTGTCTTAATCCCATTAAATGATACACAAAAGTACGATATAGCAATAGATAAAGAAGGTTTAAAAAGAGTATCAGTGAAAACTACACAACATCAAACTAGCAATGGTAATTATGAAGTTTCTTTAAAAAATTGTGGTGGTTCTTCTGGTACTTCAAAGATTCGGCACTTTGATAATTCTACTTGTGATATAGTATTTATTGTAGTAATTACAGGTGATATGTATGAGATTCCATCTAGTGAGCTTACAGTAAAAGGTTCTCTAACTCTTACTGATAAGTGGGATAAATATAAGGTATTCTTATAAGGAAGTATAAGCCTAATTGGTAAGGCAGTAGTCTTGAAAACTACTAGTAATCATGTAACAGTGGTGTGCCAGTTCGAGTCTGGCTGCTTCCTCTATCCGATGTAACGTACCCATTCGTTGAGTAGGTTCGACTCCTACAGCCTCCTCTAACCCTTATTAATAATATGAGCAACGGAAAGAAATGGAAACTGCTAGTAAATACGTTGGTAAACGCTCTCATGGAAGACGATGGACTTATCGTGTTTGTGGAGGAAAAAGTGGAAAATGTAGATTTCAACATTTCAGACACCAAAAATGGTTTAAAGCTCTTGAAGGAAAAATATCAATGAGACGAGCTATGGCTCGTGAAATTTGGTTTTGGGATTAATAAAGATTACTACTTAAAAATAAATAATATGAAAATATTTACACCAAAAGATGCTAAAGAACATAAACTTGCATCCATTCCTGATTTTGTGTATCAGGCATTTAACAATCTTCTTGCAAAGAATTATGATGCTTATGGCACTGTAATATTGCAAGGTGAAGTTATTATTGAAATTATTCATCTTTGTCCTTCTGACGACATAACTGTTCAGACTATTTGGGAAAACAAGTGGTTAGATGTAGAAGATGAATATCGTAAAAATGGTTGGGAAGTTGAATATGACAAGCCAGGTCTTGGTGAAAACTATCCTGCCAGATTCATTTTTAAGCCAAAAGAAAAATAGGTTAAGTTAATAAAAGGAAGACTTACAGCAATAACAATCTAGCCTTGTAAGCCGTCGGTCATGAGTTCAAATCTCATAGTGAAGCTTGCTTCATTTAGCTCAGTCAGGTAGAGCAACGTATAAAAATGTCTTCCGCTTTCTGCTGCTCTCGTCTAATTGGACTAGGACACATCACTTTCGATGATGCTAATACGGGTTCGAATCCCGTGGGCAGTGCCCTTGTGCATAATCCTCCCAGCCAAGTAATTGGTTAGGCAATAATAATCATACACACCCTAGGATAACGTGAGGACATGGAAATCTTAGGCGGTAGTCAGCACCGTAGTACGCAATGGTAGAATAGAAACGGCTGACATCTACCAACAATCGAGCGTGTAGTGAAATGGTATAATATCTCACTGTCTATGAGAAGTTGGGGTTCGAATCCCACACGTTCGACAACCTGGCAAGGTTATGTAAAGATGTGTAACAGCAAATCCTTTTTAATTTCCACCAAAAAATAGGAAGTATAGTATAAACGGTTATTACGCCTAGCTCGCTAGGAGATTTCGGTTCGAATCCGTCTTAAAAATTCACATCTGTTCCTGCCCTCTTCGCATAGTGGTCGATTGCACGCGCCTTGTAAGCGTGTAGAGAAATCTCACGTCCGTTCGAATCGGACAGAGGGCTCAATTAAAAACTTTATTAAAATTTAGTATGAGTAAAAAACATGTAATTGAAGTACAGGCTCCAGAAGGTAAGATTCCTGTATATGATGAAAGCACTCGCACAATTAGCTTTATTGATGAAGACATCAAGACAAGAGTAAGAACTGTAGAAGATGCTTTTGAAGTGTTGGAAGAAGAATATCCAAATTGGCTTAACTCTGCTCCTTATTCCGTTCGTAAGATGTATGAATTACAAACTGTATTGCGGGCTTTGAATAGAGGTCACAATTTCAGTCTTACAGAAGGAAGAGTATGGTATCCATGGGTTCGTTTCTATGTACAAAGTAAATTGCCTGACAGTGAAAAGAAGAATGTCATCGCAAAATTCACATCAGAAGGAGAAAGATACTATCTGCTTGGCGGCGGCGCTAGTTACGGCGGTCTTGCCGGCCTTGGTTGCTTCGATTCTTATCATGGGGTTGGCGGTTCCAGCGCCTCTGTGGGCTGTCTTGCCTGTAAGGATGAGGAAACTGCATTGTATGTGGCTACACAGTTCGGACAATTGGTATTCGATGCCATCTATGCAGGCAAGGCATGGTATGTCTGGAATTATTAATGTTTAATGTATAAAAAATTACGTAAATGAAATTTGCAAAGGTATTATCACGCAGTGGTCAATCATTATTAGCAGCCCGTGCTAGAGGTATTGCTAATACTGTAAAACAAGAACAGGAAGCACTGATTGCTGACAGTAAACGTAAGGCTCAAGGTATTATCAACGAGCTTACAAATTTTGATGGATTTATCTATCAACAGCACAACCTCGTTATCTCCGGTAAGTAAGGATTTCAATCCCAAGCGTTTTTGTGGAAGAAATTCAAAACAAGAAAAGTGAACTCCGTGACACATTGGTAGATTGGAAAATCGCCATTGAAACTCACAACGAATGGTTTCCTGAAGAAGCTATCAGTATGCCAAAAGAACTTGCTGAAGTGTGGGGCTTAGGTATCACTCTTGTTGAAGACGAAGAAGAAGAAATTAAAAAGCAAGAGGAAGAGGAAATCCTTTCCTTGTAAAAGAAGAAATTAAAAAGAAAGGACAGTTTAATCGCTGTCCTTTTTTTATTGGGCCCCTAGCTCAATCGGTCAGAGCATCTGACTCATAATCAGGAGGTTATCGGTTCAAGTCCGGTGGGGCCCACGTTTAACAACTAAATAGATGAGACAATGAATGTTTTTTAAAAAGATTTCTTTTAAAATACTTTAATGGCTCTTCTAATCTAAATGAGGGAGAGGAAAGAGACATTGTTACAAGTAGAGATAAAGCGTTTATATATGCTTGTAGGAAATACAATATTGACTTTGAATATTATGGTTTCTTTAGTGGAGCTCATTTTGTTGAAGAATCAGACTTTGAGCCTGAACATTCTCTTATAAAGTGTAATTTCTCTGAATTGAAAAAGTACAATCACTTTAAATGGTTTGCTTATTTATTAAGTAGCCAACTTGATAAAGAAAGAATTCCACAATTTAAAGCTGTATTGAAACTTCTTGAAAGGAAGAGAGAACCTTATTTCTATGCCGTTGTAGAAGCTATAGAGAAAGGTTTAAAGGAAAATCGTCAGAACATTTCTGTATACGTTAATGTGAAAGGAAATCTCTGGGATTCTGGAATGAAGTATGCTATTAGCAAGCCCATTCACATTACTATTTTATGGAATGTTGTTGATAAAACTCTTGACCATATATTTTATGAAATTCCCGCTAAAGTAGAGGAAAACATAAGAAAGGCACAAGAAGCAGCAAGAAAAGCGCAAAGGGAATGGGAAGAGAGAATGGAGCGTGAAAGAAAGGAAAGAGAAAGGGTTAGACAAGAAAATGCATATCAGAGAGCTAGATTCTATGGTAATCAAGGATTTGAATTTAATGATGATTTTGCGGGGTTTAATCACCAATATCAGAGCTGGTGGGATAATTTCTCAAGAGAACAAGCTAAACGCCAGCAAGAGACAATTAATCCTTATGCTTCTCTTTACACAATGTTGCAAATCTCTCCAACAACTGATAAGAAAATAATTAAAGCAGCTTATAGGAAATTAGTTCTTGTTTATCATCCCGATAGAGGTGGTAGTGAAGAGAAATTTAAGGAACTAACAGCAGCTTACGAAAAACTAATGAGCTTATGATGAACCTTTTTATATGTTTATTTCTTGCAATTTACTTTGTAAGAGCAGCAACAGTATTAATCTGTTTGGTGATGTGTTCAAGGAGACTTAATAACAGAATTGATAAAAATCTGTGAGTCTCTTCCCGATGAAAGGTCTATTAAAAGACCTCGAAAATTGAGATAAAATAAAAATTGACTGGTATCTTGACAATGAACGTGTAGTGAGTGATTTCCTGCATCTGTTTAGGATAATAGACACGCAGAAATGGATTAATCCAAAATTTTAATTTTCGTTGCTATATGACCATTTATAAAGTCTAATAGAATACTGGTTTTGATTTTAACATTTTTTATAGCGATTGTCTTTGCACAGTCGACTAAAAGTAGTATCTTTGTACATCCTTCAGTTGCAGAGTATCATGTTGAATTTTTAAATGGAGACAGAGATTCTGTTCTTCGCTTTCAACAGAAGCACTACGATTTAATAAAGGATAAGTACGTCTACATTGCCTATTTACATAGGTATTGCAATCACTACAAATATGGGGAGCTATTAAGAGCCCACAACTAAAATATTCGCAAGGAGTCTCCCGAAATCTTCCATTGTTTTAGTTCGCTGTGGATTTAGACGTCCTGCAGCCCACTATGGACTCCTTGCTACTTGTCCGAGTGGCGAAATGGTAGCCGCGTTAGTCTTAGGAACTAATGAGCTAAGCTCGTGTCAGTTCGAATCTGACCTCGGATACGCTTAATATTAACAATTAAATTTATAAAGATTATGGCATTAATTTCAAAGAAGGCTAGTACTGCTGCCGATTTAGCATCATCTGCTGACAACTTATTGAAAGTATTTAAGAACACTGTTTCCGGCTTGTTTGGAGTAATTACTAAAGCTAGAGAACAAGCTGCAATCAAACAACAAGAAGCTGACGCTGCTTTGGCGGAGAAACAAGCTCTTGAAGAAGTAGCCAACAAAACGAACAAACACTTAATAAGTTAACCGACTTATTGGGTTAATGGTAAGGAGGGTTGGGTGAGTGGTTTAAACCAGCACACTGCTAACGTGCCGGCCCTTCGGGGTCCGTCAGTTCGAATCTGACACCCTCCACTTGTAAAACTTAAATTTACATCAAGATGATTACATTAGAAAAGAGCGATAAATGGAGACAACGTTTCATGGAGGAAATGTACGCCAATGATGATTACTACGAAGGATTCATTAAAGGTGATGTAGCTAGAGCTATTACTTTGGATTCTTTATTGAAGAAGTCTGTAAAGAGATGGAAGCAGATGGATTCAAGGCAGGTAACCCTGATGAACAGCTTACTCCAATAAAATGGAATGTTAGACGTTATAAACCTCAATTAGTATTCTGGAAACAGAAGTTTGTTGAGCTTAAAGGCAGAATGGTAGTTCCTTCTGAAATGGACACCTTCATCTTAAATAAAATTGTTGTTGAAAGTGACGATGATTTATTAAGAATTGCAACTTGCTTGGGAAGAGATTCTTATCTCTTAGTAAGTAAGCAGGTAGAAAAACCGAAAACTTGAAATATAGAATTTATACTGATGGTGCATACAGTAGTGCTCTGAATCAAGGAGGAATCGGAGTAGTATTTGTAAAAGAGGTAGATGGCAAACTTACTAAGATTGCAGAAGTATCTAAAGGTTATAAAAATACAACTAACAACAGAATGGAGCTTAAAGCTATCATTATTGCATTTAAGTGTATAACAGCTTATATAGAAGATGTGACTATTATTAGTGACTCTATGTATGCAATAGGAACTTCTCGGATTGGAAGTATAAAGTATAAGAGAAATACAAATTTAGATGTTTTACAAGAACTTGATAATATTGTTAAAAGAAAAAGCGAAGTCTTATAGGAAATCTTCATATTGAATGGGTAAAAGGACATTATGAAGATGAATTTAATGCTAGGGCTGATAAAATAGCGGTAGATGCAAGTCAACAACTTATGACATGAATAAAGAATATGTTACTTTGGAAATAGTATCAGATTCCATTTAGCTAAAATAAACAACAAAGATGACTTACAGCAATGTAACAACAAATACTAGAGTTAGGATAAGTAGAACCCTCTACTACTTAGAGGTAAAATATGTAGAAAAGTCATCTGATTATTGGGCTATAGTGTAGTGGTAGTCACTAATCTTATCGCTGTCTCGTGGTGTAATTGGCAACACGTCAGGTTTTGGTCCTGAAATTGGGGAATCGTACTCCTCCGAGACAACAACAGTAGGATAATTTAATCACATTATTAGTGTTTATAAGATTTCTAACTCGAAGTTTGTAGGATTAATCAAATTTATAAAACATGAAATATAAAAAGAAATTAGCAAGACTTAAAGCTCGCCAAGATTGGTGGGACAGACAAGGTAAAGATTACCAAGCAGCAAATAAGAAACCCGGTTCAGTAAAAGGAAGGTAATATGGAAAAATATGTAATGGTTGGGTTTCCTGAAGTTATAGACTTTATGGAACACGAGAGATGGGGAGAATGCATTTCCTGCTATGCAGTTGATGGGCATCCCTGCTATATGATTCCAGAAAGCCTGTATGAAGAACACATTCCTACTGAAATAAAGGAATGCATTGGAGAAACCTTTATTGTTGAAGGTCAGGAAGCTGTCTTAGTAGGATATAACTCCGAAAGTCGTGAAAATGACTGTATCGTAGGATTTAGAAGTAGTATGGGTTGGACTGGATTTGAAGATTCTGATGTAATCTTGTCTGATGAAGAAATTTGAAACTTATTGGTATATTCCGTGGGATGAATTACAAGAAAGCCGTTCGGAGTAAGGGAAGCCGGCCTCTGCGATAATATCGAAACCTTGTATGCTCTGTAGAGCACGAACCGGACATGGAGAGAACGGCTGCTCTCCAAATAATAAAGGGCTATATTAAAGTACTCAAACCAGAGCCCTTGAACCTTAAAAACTGATAAGTAAGAAAGATGTATTTTCGACCCTTATCTCTATTAGAATAGGTGACAGACCATTGGGTAATTCCATAGGAGTGCTGTTAGGAGTACCAGTGCACTTGGTAGGTATATCCTGCCGTAATGCACTTTAAATGGACAAAAGTCCCACACATAGATTAAGGTCTTTGTATTGGGCATAGACCGCTAGCTCACGCGGTATATAAGACAGGATTGCCGGACCCGTAGGTGTAACGAGATAAATACCTACACCTGCCCTGTTAGCTCAGTGAATAGAGCAGCACACTTCTAATGTGCGGGTCGCTGGTTTGATCCAGCACGGGGTACTAAAAGTAGCGGTATGAGAAGCATTTACTTGAAATCTCTGAAGATGAATTTTTAACTATTTGGTTAAGCTAATGTGTAAGAAAAGAAGTATGATAAGTTGGGAGCAATGTTTGCATTATCCCAATGTTAAAAGAAATTGGCAACTACAATCCTTTACGTAATGAAAGAAGGTATTACTACTGTAGTGAATGTAACTCTTATCATTTAACGTCTAAATAATCCTCGGACTTATTAAAGTTCGGGGATTTTTTTGTATAATCTAAATTACAATGGATAAAGAAAACTAATCAAAAAGTTGCCAAGTTTTGTGCTAAAGGCAAATGTAAACCGAGAGAAAATTCTTATGGAGTAGTATGGTGTGTTCGTTGCGGTAAACTGCACGGATATAACACTCCAGCAGAACTTTTAAAGGAGGAGGATAAAATTATTGTAAATTTATGACAAATTCGGAAAAACTTAAGATTCTCAAGCAAGCTAAAAAGCTGTTTGTAGAACACCCAGAATATTGGGGAATGTGTTTTTGTATTGAGCACGCTATGGCTGGGACTGAAAGAGGTAGTACTATATACAATGAACGTGATATAGTAGCACTATTTCCTGAATTTAACAGGAATTTTCTTAATGCTCCAAGGGATAGAAACGGTAAGGCATTTTGGTGGACTCCAGATAGCGAGGAAGGACACAATGCTAGAGTTAAAGCATTTGATAAATTGATTGAACATTATGAAACTACAGAACGAACTTGAAGATTTAAAAGAGTTATTTGAAACACACAAATCTTCTCTAAGTCTCTCTCAACTTGTAGATATTCAGCAAAACTTAATTAATCTCGATATTCTTGCATCAGTAGGAATTAGACGAAGTACTGGATATTTTACAGCAGAAACATTCTTGTTGAACCACGAGAAATCAACAGCAGGAAAACCTTGTTACGAGAGAATATTTTCTCCTTTTGGATTTAATGAATACAAGGAAGCTCTTATTAAAGCCATAGAACAAGGAATTGAAAACTTTTACATTACTCAGCCAAAAACATAAGTATGGATTTTAAAAAAGTATATAAGCTACCTTTAGAGAAACATGAAGGTACGGATAAAGTGTTTCATGCAAATGGGCACATGGCATTTGACTTTCTTCGTAGATACAAAAACGGAGATGAAGATGTGTTGCACGTGGCAGAAGAATCACAGAAGAAAATAATTAATATTCTTAACGGTGATGACAGCCAGAGTATTGAACATCCCTTGAAACATGAAGATGGTTACATCTTAATTCAAAAGGATGATAAGTGGTATAAAATCATGCTGATTCGTGGTTGGGGTTACCTGATTGGCACAGGAGGATTAAATCTTTCCGCAGATAAAGCTGCAAAGATTCAGGATGATTTTGGTAATTGGATTGTTGAAACTCTAAGTAAAAAATAGTGATAGCATTAAAGTCATGGTTTTCGTAATTATGTTGCTATTGGCAATATATTACGGTATGTTAGTGTTCCACTTGCTCGGTGCGTTCAAATTAACTAACAGGAAAATTACACTTGTAAGGTGTATTATTCCATTCTATTACTGGATAGCAAATCCAGAAAGCTATAAATAAGATTGTATAATTTTTAAATATTTAAAAACAATGAAAAAGATTTTAAAACTTTTTAGGTATTATTGTTGGCATCTTTGCCGTAGTGTTAATTGCTTGTTTCCCCATGTTGATGGAGGATATGGATAAGAGTAAGATTGGCATCAATCAGATTCCTATCTCCGGTACGTATGAATATTGGACCAATGGTGGTTTTCAGTGGCAGAAGTTCGGTAACGTATCCGTTTATGACAAAACCAGTCAGATTTGGTTCAATGAAGTAAAGAAAGACCAAGAAGGTAACGTATCTGTGGATGTAAGTATGGAAAATCCGGCAATGGCTATTACTTACAATGATAAGGGTAAAGGTTTCGTATTGGGTTCAGTTCGAGTAGAAATGCCGTTAGAGCAAAAGTATCTTGAACGTATTCAAACTCACTATGGTTCACAGGAGAGACTTATTAAAGACTTAGTTAAACCGACTCTTGGTAAAGTAGTTATATCATGTGGCCCTCTTATGTCTTCATTGGAATCAGTAAGTGAGAAAAGAACTGACTTAATTGCACTTATTACAGACCAGTTGAATTATGGTGTTTATAAGACTCGTGTTAAGACAGTAGAAACTATCAATCCTCTTACTGGTGAAAAACAATTACAGAAAGTAGCAGAAGCAATTTCGGATAGTCTTGCTCCTAATGGTGTGAAAAGACAGGAAGAATCTCCGTTTGCTTTCTATGGTTTGAAAGTTTCTCAATTATAATCAACGATTTGGAATATGAATCAGCAACTTTAGCTCAAAATTTTCTAAACAAAGAGAAGCAGATATGTCTATTGTAACTGCAAAGGCTAAAGCGTTGGAAGCTGTTCAGAAAACAATTCAGATTGAAGAAGAAGGTAAAGCATCCGCAGCACAGGCTAAATGGGAACAGGAAAAAGTTAAGGCTGTAGAAGTAACTAAAGCACAACAAGCATTTGAAGTGGCTGAGTTGCAAGCTAAAGAAGCTAATGAGAAAGCTAAGAAAATTATCGCTGAAGGTAGAGCAGAAGCAGAAGCTAATAAACTTAAAGTTCAAGCAGGTTTGACTCCACAGGAGAAAGCTGAATGGGACTATAAGACAACTGTTGGTGTAGCAGAAGCATTGTCTAAATCAGAGGTTAAGTGGGTTCCTGATGTCATGATGGGTGGCAGCAATGGAGGTAATGCAATGGATGCAGTAGGTTTGAAGATGGTAATGGATATCGCCGACAAACTGAACAAATCTAAATAAGCAGTATAATATCTAAAACTAATCTTAAAAGCCCTATCCATATACACTTAGCTATGTGGGTGGGGCTTATTTTTTTGACTTAATTCATGACTAAAAAGAAAATTAAGAAGTTCATCCTACTTCCTGACACAAAGGATGGGCAGTATGTACATGCCGTACTAAAGTATAAAATCCTTTCTGATGTCATTAAAGTTAGGATTAAATATCATTATAGTAATAACACCATAGAGGTAAAGGCAATCACTGGTGCTGTCAAGAATCCGAACTTATGTAAAGTTCTGAATGTAAAGGCTTTAGCAGCAGAGTTCAATGCCATTCTGGATAATAGAGTAGAATTTGAACCTAGACTGACAGAGGATATGTTAATGACACAATTTGTTAATCAAGGTTTAATTTATCCGTTTTAATTATGGAACTATTTGTGCCGAGTTCTAAACCTGTAATTGGATTAAAAAAAGAAAACACAAATGAGTAAAGTAGAAGAAATTAAATTGGAAAGAAAGTTCGATTAACCAAACTGGAATCCGTTAGATATAAAGACGGGCATCCTAACGGTATCGAAGAAGGCTATACAATGGAAGGAAGGCTTTTAGGAGTAAAGGTTGGCTGGATGTTGGAAATGAGTGGAGATAGAGGAATACTGGATTACTTCCACACTTCCGAAGTATTGAAAATGGAGGATAACTTGGTATATACTAAAAATTCTATCTATAAAGTAGAGGAGGTTTAGCTATGTGTCTGTATATTCCTGTCTCTGGAACATCTGCTCTTAAGCCCACACTTGCGGAACACGATGTCCCTTGTTACAAGTTTCTAAATTTCAAGGAAGGACAATTAACCTCTTATTTCTTGAAATTTCCTTATGAAATAGGTAAGTGTTATACTACGGAAGAAGATTTCTCGAATATTGCAGTTGGAGGAATTTACTTTAACGTGATAGACCATGGAGGATTCCACAGTTTTATTCATTCCTGTGACTGTCACGAGGATTTTAGTACTATCCGCGAAGAAAACGACGAAGTAGTAATGGTACGTTGTCATATTCCTAAAGGAAGTTACTATTATCAGGGAGAAGATATGGGAGGAGCTCCAAACTATGTCTCACAAAGCATTGTAATTGATGAAATAATAAATGACGATTAAAGAAAAAGACTTTAAGTTAACCCCAGTAAATGAATCTTCTCCAATGTTCGACCTTGAGCTTTTACATATTGTAAGGCCCAAAGGTGGAGAACCAAGAGAGGAATTTAAAATTGTTGGGTATGGATTGCCTCTAGATGCTGCTATAAAACGAATTATCAGCTATAGGATACAGTCCAAACATGGAGATGGTGCCATATCTTTAAAAAAGTATTTGGAAGACTATAAACAGATTCAGAAGGAAATAGAAAAAATATGTATACCGAATTAATTGAGACTATAAATGCAGTGGCAGCTACTTGTGAAGAAAAATTTAACATAAATTCTGGAGGTTGCTGTTATTTTGCTTATTTAGTGGCCCGTGAACTTGATAAACGTAAGATAAAGTATAAACTTGCAATAGAGGATTGGACTTTCTCAAAGAAATTCTGTAAAACCAATCGACTAAAAGCAAGGAGAGCTCTTAAGAGTAGACAATCTTATGTTGACGGAAATAGTTTGGTTAATTGCAACCATTTTTACCTTAATGGTAGGTGGGGAATTGGTCAACTATGAATCGAGTTGGGGAAGTGAAGTAATTTTAATAAGTTATGTAAACTCCGAAGACATTAACTGGATTTATAAAGCAGGAAGGTGGAATGACTTTTATAAAAAGAAAAAACAATCCCACTGTAGAACGTATGGTAGTTAAAGCATTTGATAAATATGAAAAAGCAATCCAAAAAAGAAACAAAAAAAGAAAGGAAAGTGTACACTCCAGTGAAGAATCTCTTCTGTGCCCGTTGTCAAGGTCAGACAAATCACTCCTTATGTGATTATGAGAACAAAATCTATAAGTGCAACATTTGTAAAACAGTGCGTTCTATATGATTTGGGTAATTATATTCTTTTATATACTTCCCGTTTTATTATGGGTAGACTTATTACAAGCGACCTATAAAATAGCGAAGGAAGAGGATGATGTGCTGTTAATCCATGCCATTATTGGAATAGTCTTAGCACTTTGTCCTGTTGTTAATTTAGTGTTTTTAGTTCTAGTTATACGAGCCGTCGCGGATATGTCTGGTGATGATTGGACTACATTGGCTAAGTATAGCATAGTTTTTAAAATTCTATTCAGGAAAATTTGAAAAAATTATTACTTGGACTTGCCTTGGGAGTAGCTCTCATGGTAGGTTGCAGTGGAACTCCGGCTGAAAACAGGAGTTATAATGGTGTAGTTGTTAATCGTATAGGAACATTCGGTTCTAGCTTCAAAAACGACGCACTGTACATACCTTTACCTATAAAGGTTATGAAATTTATTATAGTCAGTAATGGCTATAAGGGTGGAGTATCAGTAATTCAAATCAATAAATAATTATAATCATGAAAAAGATTGAAAAACCAAAAAGAGTACAACAGAGTGACGAAGAATTAAGAGTTGATGTATATAACGACGCAGAAATGGTAGCGTTGGGATTACGTGTTCCACCACTTGTGCCGAGAGACCCTTCGGTTTGGACTAAGACTCCTTCCGAAAAATTCATCCTGAAGCGTGAGCGGGCTCGTGACAAGACCGAGTTTCTTACCCGATGGGCAGGAAAGAAAAAGAGTATTCCGTTCTATGACAAGCTCATAGTAAGGTACACAAGGTTCCGAAGGGTGGAAAGACCACTTTATCCATTAAATGTGGACAAAGTGATATTCCAAAAAATCTTGGCAAAGTACAAAGACAACCTTGTAAACTATTCATGGAATGGCAAAACCTACACCGGAACCAGTCTACCATTCTGGGGACGTTAAAGTAGTAGTGACAGACAGCTTTATCTACGAAGTGAATCTTTATAGAATCTTCAAGGATAGAGCTGAATGTGTAGGCTCTCAACACTACTCAACTGATAAACCAATTGGCAAGTTTAAGGAGTGCGAAACCGTAAAGACCAAGACATGTACTTATATGAAATGTGTTGCATGGGTTGGCGCTCCTATGTCATATATTGAGAGTAATGGATTTAAATTATATGATAAAAATGGAGAAAAAGGAAAGCGAAAGACCAGTCGTAAAAAAACGATAGTGTTGCTCCTACAATGGCAAAGACCGAGCAAACAATCGACAAGAGCAGAAGAGTATGTACTCTTAGTCATGCAATGATTGAAATGTTGGTAAAACAACTCGGTGCAGAATTGAGCAATCACAACCTTTACAGAACATTTGCCAACTATTTTAGTTGTCAAGGACTTCCGAAGCTTGAAGAATACTTTATTCTAAGAGCTGATGAAGAAGATAATCATCACAACTGGATTCTTTGGTATCTAAACTATAATGATGCCGAATTTCAGTATCCAAGAATTGAAGCTATAAATGTAGATATTCCTAATAGAGCCTATCCATTCGAAGCTACTGTAGACAGAGAAATCGAAACTACAGAATCAATTAATAAGATTGTAAAGCAGGCTATACAGGAAGGTGATTGGGCTACAGAAGCATGGTTGAAAGGCAACGATGATGAACATGGTAAACTTGTTCTGGAACAGATCGAAGAAGAGTCAATCAGTCGTACTATTGCTGAAATGGCAAATGAGGACACTGACTGGCAAACTAAACAGGATACTATCCTGAGTTTCTATCTGGATTATCCGGGAAGAAACCCAAATGACGATTAATAAACATTAAAAAATAAACAAAATGAAAAAAGTAGCTGAATTTATTGAAGGAACTTTTATTGATTATAAAGGTGACGAACGTGAGTATACAATCTGTGCACTTAGTTGCCCGATTGAGGAAGGTGACGATAACGCAAGCGATACAGAAGTAAAACAACTTCGCCTGGGTATTGCAGTAAGACGTGATGGTGATGAATATGTTCGTGGAATTGGTATAACCGAAGCTGAAAGAAAGGCAAAAGAAAACCCATTCACTATCCTTCGCGCTGACACTTGTGGTGTTATCAATTCTACTATGGTACAGGTTGTTCTTGAACAGGAAGCAGAGTTCTTTGAAAAGAATCCGGGTAAGTATCTTGCAGCTTATAAAGCTGATGCAGAAAGATATTTCTTCGAACTTGAACTTGAAGAAAAAACGTCAAAGTCTGAGCCCAAGAATGAAGGAAGTTCATGATTATCTGTTGACTGCTCCGGATTGGGAACTCGAAATCCTTAGCGAGTGTCTGCAATATGATGCCGAATTGCAAAGAAGAGGAGAATTATAATGAAGGATAACTGGGCACTTTTATCTATTAATAGCATTAATCTGCATAGCAGGTACAATGACTATTATGGATAGAGTCTACAGAAAAAAACCTTCCGACATCTCCCAGTGATGATTATAAAAGAGTTGGTGAGAGACATCGACTCTTTAAATAATCACATCAGCAGTATCAATAAAATTAACGATAGTTTACGTAATGCTGTTGATACTACTAAAGTAAAAATAATTAAAATTCGTGAAAAATATGAAGCAGATTATATTGATATTACTAATCAGCCTCTTGGGGACGATGTCAAGTTTTTCTCAGACTACCTATCCGAAAGTTACGGAAGATTCTTTGGTGGTGATAACTCCTCAACAGTTGAAGCACACTAATCTAATCTTTTTAGAGCATAGAAAACTCTCTAAAGAAGTAGACTTGCTTATTACAGCAAGTTAAATGGATTGGAGAACCATTAATTAAGAATTTAGCTGTTGCTGATTCTTTGAGATTATCCCAGTTAAATAGGTGTATGTTACAGGCTGACTTGAACGACCAAGTTATTAGTTCACTCAATTTACAATTGACTAAGAAAGAGAAAAGGATAAAGAAGTGGAGAAATCTATCAATAGGTGGATTTACTGTCGCTGCTGGACTTTTTGCTGTGTTATTTATAAAATGAAAGACATAAGGTACTGGATTGGTTTAATTCTCGGAGCTGCTGTAATATCATCCTTAGTAAGCAATGTAATAGCTATGGCTCTTACATGTATAGCTTGGGCAATATTCTTAGCGTGGTTAGCCGATGATTGAAACAATCGAACAATGGGAAGCAAAAGGATTCCGAATCTGCATATTTCCACAACAAAATAAAGGTCAATGGTTGTGGATTGCTGGAGTTTATGTAGGTAATGTCACAACAGCTCATTGGGCAGATTCCAATAATGGATTGCCGAGAGCTGGATATTTGAAATATAGCGAGCATTAGATGCCGCTGTAAATTTCTGTGAGAATTATAAACCAAAAACTAATGGCAAAAAAGCAGGCAATAGATAAGGATAAGGACGGAGTTAAATACAAATATCCGGCTCGAACTTGTAAAGAGTGTGTAAAATATCCTTGTTTTATAGGAATCGAAAAGAAGATTTGTGACTTTGCGAAGTATGGTTGTGTAGATTATAAAGAAAAATAAAATGATGTTTTTAATAACGATAATTATATCCATCTTGTTAGTAACGTGGTGGATAAAAATGGCAAATAACTATGCTTATAGTGATATAACTGGGAAGAAAATAAAAGTTCCCAATGCTGTAAAAATAGCACTTTATGCCGTTTGCTTAATCCCAATCCTCAATGTAGCTTTTATGGTAGTTTTACTTACAGGAATAAGCTTCATAGAATTTGAATGGAAGGGTTGGGAAGAAAATAAAATTCTATATTGGTTATTTAAGAAATGAAAACGTATTTGTATTATATAACGCTGATTCTTATATGGGCTTGTTTATAAAAATAGTAGAAACCGGATTTCCTCATACTCAAGCCGGTTGGAGACAAATACGGGATGAAGACATTGAGGATTACCGTGATGGAGTAGACGTCTTGTGTTACACAGGAAGCTACGGCAGGTGTCCAGTAAGTTGTTTTGAAGTACTTGAGGAAGCAGAAGCCGATGATTTTGAGGACCTCGATTACAGAAATACTTATCTTGACCCTCGCGGTAAGGAGTGGAAAAATAATGGGTGGATTGATAGAGAAGGGCATACATATCCTTGTGAATGGATGCAACATGATGACCTTGCCTATTATTACTTCAAGAAAACGGTGTCAGAAATGGAAGCGGCTGGCTGGATTCGTGTAATGAATGGAGTGCCAGGTTATAGAGGTAGAATCTCGCAAGCTCAATATAACAAGTGTACGGAACTTGGAATTGAAATTCCTGAATATAATGTATTATGGCAGTAAAAGAAATTGACAGAAGTAAAATGAAAGAATATAACATATACGCCGGACTCGGCGGGGGCTTTGGTGGTAAAAAGTATCAGTATACGGGCCTATTTGAATCTCATGAAGATGCAGAACATGAAGCATGGGCAGCAGCTTGTGAGGAATATGATTCCTACGAGGGAGCTAATGGCTTAGGTACCTATGCTGATGCAATGGAAGAAGCTCATAGAGAACTTGGTTGGGATAGAGACGATGAGACCCGGAATTGGTAGCATATGCCAATGAGGTGTTTGATAGCTACATGGAAGACTGGATTGAGTATTGTGCAATCCCCACAGATGAAGACACGGAAACAGATAAGGAAGACCTTATTCGTGACTACATCATAGAGGATGATAACAATACTTGCGAACTGGTTGCGAGTAGTACTGACCCCGAGCAATATGTCACGTATGTATTTCAGGATTTAGAAAGTAAAGAGTATCTTATGTGTGTGCAGTTCCCGAATTGGGAACACCGCTCACTACGTCTAGGAGAAGTAGGCTTTCTAGAGTATAAAGAGATTAGAGCCGGAATTGATACATGGTTCGATGGGAGTAAAATGATTCCCTATAATTATAATAACATACAATTTATTAAGTTTATACCTAAACCAGAAGAAAAGAAAGAGTATGTTATGTATATGTAACGGCTAAGAACACAATAGATAACTTTTAAAACAAAGAGATGATGAAAAATTAAGAATAGTAAAAGTTTATAAAAGTTATGATAGTTAAAGAAAAGCTAGAAGAAGCGCTTGCAGCAAAGGATAATAATATTAAATCTTTCATTTGGAAAGGTGCTAAAGAAGAGTTTGGTGGAGAAAAAGTTCAATCAGAATATCGTCTGGTTGACTGTACAGAAGAACAGTTGAGAAGTTTTTATCAACACTGTAAATCTATGTTATATAACACTGACAAAGCACATCCGGGAAGATATGTATTGTTAGATATTATTAAGGAACAGAGAGACAAATGTAACACTGAGCTTTATCTTCGTTATCTTGAGAAAGAAACAGAAGACAGAAGCGTTATCCGAGATTCTTGTATAGAAATGATTTGAGTAAAGTCATTGAAGCCAACAAGGAACAACTTACTAAGGATAAACTAAAAAGAATATCCTATTTCTACCCTTACAAACGGAATCCCGTTGGAATTTGCAAGCATACCTATCGAGCTAGTATTGGATGGATGCCTAGATGCACTAGGTAAATTTAACAAACAACATATAACCCTTACCTTTATTCTGAAACAGGGATTATGGTTCACTCCACAGGAAATGAAAGACTTGACTGAAAAGGACGAGAACGGTAATATCAGAGACAGATTAGAAGTAGTAAGGGAACGTCTCAATTTAAAATCTACTGCTAAACTATATGTAAATTCGAGGGGATTGACATATGGACAATTGAGAGCAATGATTAACTTGAAGAGTAAGAAGTATTTCGATTTAACTACCGAACAACTGACTACTTTGAGAGATAAAGTATTGTTCTTACTTGAAGAAGAAGTGAAGTATCATATCGAGCAGTGGGAAACTAGAATGGAGCAAATCGAAAAGGTTGCTGAATATCATGGATACACTCTCTAAAATGAGTTGTTTCTCTTTAAAGTTTCATTAATTTTGGGGAAACTTTCTACTATTCCTGTAGATAATTATGTAATATTAGCATCTATAATCTAATTTTGGATTTATTTACACCGCCAACTCGTGATGAAAGACAGGAAGAAGGTAGAATTAAATGGATTGATAATAAATGTAGAGGAACTTTAGAATATGGTACTGGTGTAGGCAAAACTTATACTGCCATTAAATGTGCAAAGAGTGTCTTGAATAAATACCCACAGTTTAGAATATTGGTTGTAGTCCCGACAGACTTGCTTAAAGAGCAATGGATTATGCAACTTACTAAACATGGAATCTTTATGAACGCAGAGGTTGTAGTAATCAATACCGTCGTTAAACACGAATGGACTTGCGATATACTTATAATTGATGAAATTCATAGAATGGGAGCTGATACATTTAGTGAAGTATTTGAAAGAGTCAAGTATCGAATGATACTAGGCTTAACCGCAACACTTGAGAGACTTGATGGAAGACATAAAATCATTGAGAAGTATTGTCCAATCATTGACAGTATTTCTCTTGAGGAAGCCTTACAAAATGGATGGGTTTCTGATTATGTTGAATATAAAGTGTATATTGATGCAGATATCTCTGAGTACCGTGAGTATAACAGGGAGTTCAGTGAGCACTTCGCTTATTTTGATTACAATTTCCCTCTAGTCATGCAAATGATTGGCAAGGACGGATACAAGCATAGGCTAGCGTATAGAGACTTTATCTGTGAAAGAGACAGAATAAAGGATGGAAATATAAAGTCTCAAGTTCTAAAGGAAATTACATTCCATGCTGTTGGTTTTACAAGGACTATGCAGCAAAGAAAACAATTCATTACAATCATCCAGATAAAATCCGACTCACTCAACTTATTTGTGACCATAGAAAGGATTGCAAAATAGTCACATTTTTCTGCAACTACTAAGATTGCAGAGCAAATAAAAAGAGGGTCGGTTTACACTGGAAAAGATTCGAAAAAGAAAAGCAGAATAACTCTCGAAGAGTTTAGTAAAATGGCTACTGGGGTATTAAATACCGTGAAAAAAGCGGACGAGGGAATGGATGTTCCAGGATTATCTGTAGCCATAATCTTAGGAATGGATTCTAGTTCTACCAAAATGGTACAAAGAACTGGAAGAGTAGTCAGGTTTGCTCCTAATAAGCGTGCGGAAATATTTACCTTTGTGATAAGGGGAACTGTTGAAGAAGAATGGTTTAATAAATCACATGTCAATAAGAAGTATGTAACCTTGGATGAAGAGCAGTTAATGCATGTATTAAGGAGAGAACCTTTTGAAGAGGTAACGAAAAAACCAATGACCTTTATGTTTAGATATTAGTATACAATAGAAGAAGCAGGAAAAAACTATGGCATATTCATGTATTATGATTATATGAGATTGAGGAACTCTGGGGATGGGGCTTGGGCAGTAGAAATGTGGATATCAGTGCTGGGATAGCAAATATACATATAAAAGACCCTGCCGAGTGCCAGGGAAACCTAGAATCTTTTTTAGAGACATGGGAAGGGCCAACCAAGTGATTTAGGTTAAAATTTGCCTAAATCTCACTTAGGTTTGGAAATGTCAATTATTTTTATTATCTTTGTAATTCAATTCGAAATGATATTAGAAAGACAAGTAGAGTTACTCATTTTAAATCAGATGCTTGAAGCAGTCCCAGAGAATGAAGTCAAGGATGGCATATTAGAGCTTGATAATGGCACACTTGTTGATTGTAGATAAAATGAGTGACCGAGTAAATGAACTTATAGAAGAGTTCATAAAACCGTATGTAATTGATACCGCTCCGAAAGGAGATTAAAGTGATTACAGTTAGAGATTAATAAATTACTTATTTAATTTTTAACTGTTTGGATAAATTAAGTTTAACAATAGACAATGAGCTGGCAATTTTAGAGAAGTATCAAATTTCTCCGAATGAGCTGTTTACAATTAGAATTTTACTTCTTGCGAAAGAAGAATATAACCCTGAATATGTTTTTTAGATTTTTAGCAATACCAGAGGAAATGAGAGGAGATTTAAGAAGCACTCTAGTCTCTTTACAAAATAAAGGCATAATATTAAAGTCTTACAAGATTCCTAATAAAGGAGAACAGTTTCACCCTGAGAAGGTTGATTTTGCCGTTAATTTCTTAAAGACTTTTTTATAGAGCTTCGTTTGAGATGGGGAAAGAGCTGTTTGAAGCTTATCCTGCATTTACTAATATTAATGGAGTTACGTATGGATTACGTAATATTGCTAAGAAATTTTGACAGTCTTGAGGATTTCTTCCGGTTTTATGGTAAATCCATAAGACACAATCCAGCCGAACATGAGCATGTGTTAGAGTGCTTGAATTGGGCACTTGAAAATACTAGTTTTATAAATTTTGGTATTTGTGAGTTTGTAATTTCGCAAAAGTGGAAAGACATAGAATTATTAATGAGTGGAGATTATGATGGTGTAAACTTTTCAGCAATCAGGTCTTTTATGATAACAAACTCGTTAGTACATCAAATCACATTAGGAAGAAGTGGAAAGAACTGGGGATTAAGTATGGGTATGCCCAAGTTGGAGAGTATAATAGATGGAGTAACTAAGGGAACTTACACTCTGTTATTTAGTGGAACTGGTTCTGGTAAGACCTCATTAGCTTTGTATTCTTACATTTACAGACCACTGGTTGAACATTTTACATGACGACAACTTCAAAGTTACATATTATAGTTTGGAAATGAGTAGTGAGTTACTCTTTGCTAAACTACTATGTATGCACATATTCGAGGAATATGGAGTTGAATTATCTACTAAAGAATTACTTTCTAAAGAGAAGGGATATACATTAAGCGAAGAGCACTATAATTTAGTTCTTGCATCTTTACCTTGGCTACATGATGTTGAAAAGGTAATTACAGTTCATGATAAGGCTTTAAATGCAGAAATTCTGTATTCATCCTTAATGAAAGAACTGGAAGGAAGAGGTAAATTTATTGAGACTGAAACTAGAACTATTTATGAGCCAGACAACGAAGACCTGATTCATTTAGTAGTGATAGACCACTTGAGTCTTGTTCGTAAATCTCAAGGAAGAAGTCTAAAGGAAGAAATGGATTTAATTTCATCTTATTTGGTAACTTTGAGAAATAGATGTGGAATTAGTCCGCTAGTTATTATGCAGGCAAACAGAGATTCCACCTCAATGGATAGAAAGAAAGCTGGATTTGATAATATGCAAATCTCAGATATAAAGGATAGTGGTTCTCCAGCTCAGGATAGTGAAATCATTATTTCTATATTCAATCCGTTCAGAGAAAGACTGAATAAATATAAGGGTTACGACATAAAAACATTACAATCTAGATTTAGAAGCATAACTGTTCTAAAGAATCGTTATGGCGAGTCGGATATAGGGGTAGGAACTGCTTTCTATGGAAAGTGCGGACTTGAAGGCCCAGATGGAGGAGATCAGCCGCAATTTTCCGGAGGGTATCTCTTACGAGATTCCTTTCGATATGACTACCTACATTTCCGAATCGATCCATCACGTCTATCAGACGCTTTTCGAAGCGTTGCTGCTGGTGATTCTGGTGGTATTCCTTTCGTTGCAGAGCTGGCGGGCGACGCTCATTCCGATCGTGGCCGTGCCGATCTCGCTCATCGGTACCTTCGGCGTGATGCTCGTGTTCGGCTTCTCGCTCAATATGCTGACCCTGCTGGGTCTGATTCTTGCCATCGGTATCGTGGTCGATGACGCGATCGTCGTGGTCGAAAAACGTCGATCGCATCATGAACGAGGAGGGGCTTTCGCCCTACGAAGCGACCAAGAAGGCAATGCGGAGCCTGAGCGGAGCGTTGATCGCCATGTCGCTGGTGCTGTGCGCCGTGTTCGTCCCGGTGAGCTTCCTTCGGGCATTACGGGGCAGCTCTATCGCCAGTTTACCATTACGATCGCCGTATCGGTAATCATCTCTACGGTCGTGGCGCTGACGCTCAGCCCCGTGATGTGCGCCTACCTGTTGAAGCCCGACAGAGGCGGCCGAAGAAACGGTTTTTCCGGTATATCAATTTCGGTCTTGCGAAAGGCAATAAGCTCTACGGCCGTATGATCGGCCGGGCGCTCGCCCATTCGCGCCGTATGTTCGCCGCCTTCGGCGTGGTACTCATCGGTATCTGGTTGATGAATAAACTCGTGCCCGAGAGTTTCATGCCGCAGGAGGATCAGGGGTATTTCACCGTCGAACTGGAACTTCCGGAAGGGGCGACCATCGAGCGTACGCGTACGGTGACCGACCGGGCGATGGCCTTTCTGATGCAGGATCCCGATGTGGAGTATGTACTCAACGTGACGGGTTCGAGTCCTCGTGTGGGCAGCAACCAGGCCCGCAGCCAACTGACAGTGATCCTCAAGTCCTGGAAGGAGCGGGGAATCGGAGGATATCAGCGAAAGTGATGAAACGTGTGCGCGACGAGTTTGTCGCGTTTCATCCCGAA
>ENA-OQAR01000055-OQAR01000055.1-human-gut-metagenome-genome-assembly--contig:-NODE-55-length-24213-cov-2.616541_pt1 | contig 24213 bp, 41 predicted proteins | sample MGYA00242738_ERZ504533 | MGnify/ENA primary metagenome ERZ504533 (study PRJEB26092, sample SAMD00036276) | human gut metagenome | host: Homo sapiens | study: EMG produced TPA metagenomics assembly of... | reverse complement strand
TCGTATATCTTCCAAAAAAATTATATCGGGGTGGAGTGGTTAGCCACATAGCACCGATTAACCTTTGCGTCTATCTCATTGCAGCCAATTACATCAAATCCGGCTAACTTGTAACCCATTGTAGAGCCACCACCACACGCAAAGCAAGAGAATACTTTGCCTTTATCTTTCGTGAATTTGGCTTCTGAAAGCCTCCAATTATAGGGGAATTTATGTTTTTGCATTTCCATATTATTGAATATTTTGATTTATGTAGTTCACAATCTTTTCCAACTTGCTTGAAGCAAACAAACGATTATTAAGTTTTCGCTTGCCTTCTTTCCATTCGTGGAATAATTGGTAATATGGTGGATTGAGTGTACGGTCAATCTTTATGCAATACCAATTAGTGGCGTATTCAGTTCTCAGGTTTTCTATATATTCGTCTGAATCTTCTGAATCAGTTACAAAAACCATTTTGTCAGTAGATTTATCAGTAGGTACTTTTTTTACTCGGTGAACGCTTTACAATTATGGGAGAAGAAAGCATTATCTTAAAATACTTAGTACCATCGACTGTAATAGGCTCCTTCTCCATAAGGAAGGAAGCGTTATCCTTTACTTTTGCACAATCAAGTATCTTATTACTTAGGAACTTATTCATAAAGCGAATACCGCCTTTGTCGTACTTGATAGAAAAACCTTGTTCACTATCAGTTTTGCAAATAAACCAGTCCTTTGTATTTTCTTCATCATTGGCAAACTGAACTTTATCTATATCCTTAATGCCTAATTCAGCAGCAAAAGACTTAGAAATGTAGATCATACCATTTTCACGATTAAATCTCAAAGTCCTTTCTCCGTTGCGTTGTCCTACTGGCTGGCTGTTTTGTTTATTGTATATTACAAGTTTCATAATTGGTAAATTTTAATATTATACGATTGCTATACATGAATATCGGTTTACAAAACTTATATTACTTCGGATAGCATTATTTATTGAATTGATTTTACGGTATATGGTGCTTACTGAAACACCCGTATAATCTGAAAGATCCTTATAAGAGCACCCGGTATCATAAACTTTTAACTTAAATAGCCTATAATCATTTTTCGGGTATTTATGCTTAATGAAGGAAAGAATATCTTTTGCAAGTTTATCCGGCTCTACAAGCTCCTCAACCGATAAACCTTCTTCCATACTTATTAACTGGAAAAATATCTCATTAGGTCTGTAGTATCGGTTTTCTTTAGCTATGTTCCGAAGCCTGGCTCTTTTATAAATTCCCCAAAATAAAGGCTCAAAGTCTATTATTGGCAAGTCTATAAATAGTAGATCCTTTCTCAGAAGCAAATAAGTATCGTGAAAAACGTCCTCATTTAGCTGCCATCCTAAGATACTTCGCAACCGTTTATAATTGAAAGAAAACCAGTAATCAAACCTCAAAACATTGCTTTTCATATCTCTATTGGCTTATACATACGTTTATAGGCACGATTAATTTATAAGTCGCTCCATTGGGGAAACCGTCTTTTATGGCTTCTTCAATCTCGCTGGCTGATGGTACACTTATTCGTTTCCCAAATTCAATTTTGCCCAAGCGTTTTCCCTTGTGATCGAAAATTATATATGTGTATTCATTCATAGGGCTATAATTATTTATTGGGGTAAATTGGGCGTATCACTTCCAGCGTGTCCGCACGAACAATAGCAATACGTTGGTAATATTTCTCACAAGCAGCTTTAAAACCACCACACCAAGCGGTTTTCTTCTCATAATTATCTACTATGTCCTTTTCTGCTTTATCCAGATCAATAATAGGATAAGCCATGCCGATACGGATCTGATCGTTTGTATCATGCTGTAAAACCCTGATGTTGATTAAGTTTTTCATATCCGATGTTGCATTATGTGGGGCTTTAGCTCCACTGGTTATTATTTATTGATAACTGTTATAAATTTACATTTAGCCCAAAGTGATAAGTCGTTACTTTTCATGTATGCCTTATTTTGGACTTCTATTGATTTAGCTTGTTGCTCGCTAATCTCTTTTCCTTGTAAATAATACTTTTTCATTCCGGTGTTGCATTGCGTAGAGGATTGCTCCACTACTGGTTATGTTTATATAGTAAATTCACGTTTTGAAGTCTTCATCATCTTTAAATGTATTCGCTCAATGCAGATAATAACCCACGTTTACTTCCACATTTTTGCAATACTGAATAACCCGTTATTCTTCTGCTCATCTGTTGCGATGAAGATGTAGCCATCTTTAACCTCTGGCTTGAATGGCTTAATTTGCGATTTTAATTTTTTGAAATTGATAGCCATATCTTACTTTCTTAAAATTTCATCAAGTAGTTTCTTATCGGCATCCCAAAGATTGTACCCTTTGGCGATCTTTCTTCTTAGATACTCTTTTTCCCCGATCATGCGATTGCCTTTTCTCTCAAATCTGATGCGCTCCACTTTTTCAGCTTGATCTATCAGAAGGTTTGTAAGGCACTTTCTTTCTTCGTAAAGTTCACGTACTAATACTGTCTTTCGCTCTATCTCTTTTAGGGCTGTTGGGTTCTCCATCCACAACTTACAAAAAGCGTCTTTATCAAGGTCTGTATTCATGTAGCACTCTTCTACTTCCGTATAACCATCTGCCGATAGTTTTAAACCCGTTCTTTCTTCAAATTCTTTCTGTGTCATATCTGAATGTATTTAGTTTTATATTCTTTTCGTGTAACTGTTTTTATTACGTTGCAAATATATGCAACATTGGTAATATTACCAAATGAAATAGGTAATATTTTTCGAGTAATATCACCAATATTTACCAAATAAAACATAGAAATATTATCATTATCAGATATATAGCTTTTCAAAAACACTGCAAAATAATTTCAGAAAAAGCATTTTTTTAACATTGTGAAAATGTATGCTTTTGATTTATTCTACTTATTAAAATAGATATTTTAGGATTATAGCTCTGATTTGAAGAAAACAAGTATAAAAACATCGGTGTATATATACACCGTTATTGAAAATATTACCTACATTTGCAGTATAACTAAAGTAATATTGATATGAATAAGACACTCTTTAAGAAAGTCAAAGACTTATGTAAGGACACTGGTTTATCAGAGAAGTACCTTACTGCGATAACCGAAAAAAATGGGTGGCAGCATTGAGGATGATTCTACTGATGAAGCGGAAATCGAAAAAGTAGCAAACCAAATAGCGGATGTGGCAAAAGAAAGTCAAGGAGAAGCTACCAGGTGGGCTAACAAAGCGAAGGAACCAAAGGAGCCAAAAAGAACCGAAGGAACCCAAAGAACCTAAGAACCGAAGGAGCCAAAGGAACCTGATAACGATCCAAACAAACGGATCTCCGAACTTCAAGCGGAAATGGATAAAATGAAACAAGAGCAAGCTAAGAAAGATCGTGAAACAGCCGTTCAAGCAGCTCTTAACAAGCATGGTATTCCCGAATGGAGAAGAAAAGGTTTGGTTATTCCTGATGAAGAGGATCCAGATGCTTATTGCGCTGGTCTGAAACAAGACTTAATAACTCAAAACCTTATTTCGGAAGATCCAGAGAGTGTAAAAACAGCAAACGCAAAGAATGTTGAAGAGGCTTCTGATGCGTTGCTGGAATCAATTATCGTTAAATAAATCATTTTACAATGAAACGAACAAAAAATTTCATTTGTCGGTGAAAACCGATTTTCACAGGCAGTCCGCAAATTGTACCAGGCGGTTTTAATCTGGATCGGGAGAAACAGCGTTTTTCTGTAGGTGATATTATCCCTGCTGGAACACTCGCTATTTTCGATGAAGTTACAAGAAAGGTACAGATTGTAAAAACAGCGAAGGTTAAAGCTATCGGCACAAAGGATAAGAAAGTTATCACTTTGTATTCAAATGGCTATTGTTCACCCTGCTTTTCTGTTGGAGATAAGCTGTTACAAGCTAAATCCGTTAGTGGAACTTTTGAAGGTGCTCCTTCTATTGTATCTATTGAAAAGCCTGGTGTGTCAAACGCTCCGTATGTAATTACACTTTCTGCTGAGATCTCAGGTTTGGCAGTAGATGATGTGCTTGTAGAGGTTGTTGAAAGCTCTACTAATGCTGCTGTTATTGGTGAACCTAACTCTTTAACAATCGAAGAAGTTACTGTAAAAGAGTTTGAAACAGCCATAGATGTTACAGAGGACACTATGCAATATGCTGTAATGGAAAGACGTGTTTTGCCTATTCCCGACAGCATGAAGGATAGCACGAAAACGCTATTTTAAAAGCGAACTCTCACATTCGATTGTCGCAAACTTATTAAAAGGAGGTGCTAAATGAAATCTATTTATTCAACTTTTACTGGTTTGTTTAAAGATGGCAAACCTATTGATTTTCTCGCAACGTGGAAAAAGACACTGGATAAGGCTTCAGAACGTGAAGTAGCATTGTTCCAGAAAACTTATTCGGATGAGTGGTTTGATTGGGAGGCTCCGCAACTCTCTTTGAGAGCTGAGGGTATTATGGGCAAATATCATTTGCGTGTGATGGCAACCCTGATCGGTGATGAATCCCCCACTCCGTTAAGACGTTCTGACGGTTTTGATATTTGGAATGAAGAAATTCCACGTGTCGGACATAAGTTCTTTATGAAGGCTTCCACTTACCGCAAGTTGCTGGAAGTTTATAAATCTCCGTTCTTGAAAGACGGTCAAAAGGTTAAGCAGATTGAAAAGACTTTGCGTAACGATGTGGAAAACGCTTATCTGGGCTGCAAAGATACTGCTGATTTTATGATTCTGAAAGCTATATCAAACTTCGGTGTTTGTCGTTTCATTCCTTCTATCAACAACCCTGGTGGACGTGAGTTTGAAATTGATTACCTGATGGATGAAGCTAACAAACTCGTTTCAGCCTTATTGTGGAATGACGCTAACTCAAAAGCTGGCAAGTTGGATATTATTCTAACTCTTACCATGATCGTTACCTTGTTCAAAAACAAAGGTGTCGTATTTGAAGAGTTACTGATGGCTCCTGAACTGCTTGCATTTATCCGAAGAGATATTACAATTCGAGAAGCAGCCTACGGTAAGGACAAATCCGGCAAGGTTGTTACTATCCCAGACTTGAACACCTTGTTTGCTGATAACGGTCTGCCTAAAGTTCGTGAGATCACCCGTCTTGTGGGTATTGAAAAGGACGGAGAACGTGAGCCGTTAGATCCCTGGAATCACAATATGATTGTATTTAAACCTGCTGGAAAGATTGGCTTTATCCAGCCTTCTATTGAAGATAACGAGCTGTTTGAAGAGGACAATGTAGATTACATGAACGCTGGTAACGGTATTCGTATAGCCAAATGGCGTACTGGTGAATCTACAGGGCAAAAGGCTGGTGAATATACACAAGGATCTGCCCGTTTGATCCCGGTTATCACTGAAATTAACGGTATTGTCTGCTTGCAAGTTAGAGGCTTTGAAGAGCCGGAAGAAGCAGTAGAGGGAGTAACTTTTTATACGAAAGAACAATTCGATCAGAAGGCAGCAGCAGCTTCTTTGGTCGGCTAAAAACGATGCAATATGGTAACATTAAAAGTATTAAAGAAGTTCCAAGACAAGGACAACAAGGAGAAAATCTACCAAGTCGGTGAAACTCTATCAACAAGCGATTTGGATCGTGTAAATAATCTTGTTTCACGAGGAATTTGCAGTATTTCTGCTATCAAGGAGGCTAACAAAGAAGAAAAGAAACCCGAAAAAATTAGCCTTTTTGATAAAGAGTTTGAAATCGGTGCTGTAAAAGGTGCTTTGGCTGAGATTGGCGTTTCAATCAATAAAAATGCTGGCGTTCAAGCAATCACCAACAAGCTCGGTGAACTTACAGAAGAGCAAAACAAGGCTCTTTCTGAAATCTTATGTAAAGAGTAACCTATGACGAATTTAGACGCTATCCGTGCTTTATGCACTAAAATATGTTCCGGCTTCTACCCGGATCAGAATGTACTTGAATTTACCCTTTTGGATAATGGTATAGACCCTTCTAAAAACTTCATCCCCAAAGATGTTGAACTGGTGAAGGCTGCTATTAGTGTCGTTAAGGGAATGACTGAAAACAGCCATTCGGAAAGTGGAATTTCTGACGGTGGGATGCGGATCGTATTAATAAAAGTATCTCCGCTATTTGTAGGGAGTACAATATAGATAGCTCTGATTTTGTCGAAGAATCTTCTGTATCAGACGGTTCTAACCAATGGTAAGTTATGCAATACAACGGAACAATACAGTATAAGGTTTTATCTGGTGGCGGTTTGGATGGTAACGGTGAGCCGATTATCTCTACCGTATCATGGAGTGAGCCTATACGTTGTCTGTACAAAACAGTAAAGCATAGCAACACAATCTATCAACAAGGTAAGTTTACTGATAAAAGCTATGAGATCCTAATTGAAAGTAGGGATTTTCAAGCTGATACGGTAAAACTTACCAATGATAGAACACAGTTTTTGGGTGAGTTTGAAGTACAGGATATTGAGTTTGTTAATCGCTCAGGAAGAGTAAAGATTACGGTTTGATGGGATTCACGAAGAAAACGCCGGATAGTGCTTTTAGCAACTTTCTTGATGATACCAAGAAAGCCGTTATAGGTAGAGCTATTAAGGCTTTTATCTATGTCGGTGAAGCGTGTCTGAAAGAAGCCCGTTTAAACGGCAACTATACAGACAGAACGGGAAACCTTAGAAACTCTATCGGTTATGCCGTACTTTTTTAATGGTGAAGTTATGGAAGAAAGTGCTTTTGCCAACACAAAAGGTGGGCAAAACGGAAAGAAGCATTTGGATAGCTTGAAAAAGAACTATCAAAACGGTATTGTCTTGATTGTATCTACTGGAATGAGTTACGCAGCTTATGTAGAAGCCCGTAATTATAATGTCCTTACTTCTTCCGAACTGCTGGCTAACAAACTTGTACCTCAGATTATGAAACAATTAGGCTTTGAAATGAAATGAATAAGACAGGTGATGAAATAGAGCTGGACGTTTTCAACATTATCACAAACAGCCAACTTGCAAAGGAAATAAAAGGTAACGTTTATCGTGAAGGAACACGAGATCTAAACCCTATGGAAGAGGATATAATTGTATCGTTTCTTACTGGTTTGGATGGGCAGTTTCAAACTGGCTCCGTAACGGTAAATATTTATGTTCCCGACAAAGACAATGGCAGTAAGGTATTGGTTAAAGATGTTGGCAGATGCCGTTATCTGGCACGCAAAGCCGATGAGGTTGTTAGATCCTTGAAACCTACTGATTACAGATTTTCTTTAGGTGCAACAATTAAAAGCTACAAAGCAGAAAAGGTAGCTATGCACTTTGTAAACGTAAAGATCAATTTTGAACTAAAAACATTTTTTAAGTTATGGGAAACAGTGGTATTACATGGGGTAAACCCTTGGTCGAATTTGGGCTAACTGGTGCTGAAGATGCAGCTCCTTCCAATTTCAAAACAATGCCCACAGCCGAAGAAAATACAGTTCTTCTTACAACTGTAAAAGGAAGTGCGCAAGAATTGTACGGAGAAGGGCATGAACTGGTAGCTCGAAAAAACGCAAAAGTCTTATAAGCAGCTTGCTATGAGTGTGTTTATTCCTTCTGGCACAGAGGATCCTATTCCGGAAGAGGACGGAGTTGTAAAAGATGAATATGCAGTACGCCTTACTCCTGAAGATGATACGCTGAATGGATTCATCATGCGTAAATGCTCTGTTGAGGTTGAAGAAGAATGGTCGTCCGCAAAGGGTAAAATGCTAAAATACATCTTTAGCTCATTGAAGCCCAAGACGGGTAAAATGATTGAGAAGTATAAAAAAGCAGAATCATTATCTGTAGGTTAATTGAACTATGAACAAGGAAAAAGACAACATAGAAGGGCTTGTGTCTGATACGATCTTACAAAAGCCGTATTCTATACAGATAGGACAAGAAACATACGAGGTTGCACCTCCTTCTATTGCTACTCTTATCCTTGCCTCTGAACTTATTTCTCAGCTTCCTAAAGTAGAGTTAGATAAAAGCCTGGTTACATTTGAATCGCTCCGTATTGCGAAAGATTGTAAGGTTTTAGGCGATATTGTAGCTACTCTCATTTTAGGAGCTGAGAATATAACTACAGAAGCAACCGTAGTTCAAAAAGTCTTTATTCGGTTTGGTACGCACACGCAAAAAGGTTACGATTGATAACAGGGCTGTTTTATCCGATAAGATATTGAAACAACTTTCACCAAGTAAAGTGAACGCTCTTACCCTTAAAATCATAAACAGAATGGAGATAGGAGATTTTTCGGGCTTACCGCTTCCCTGATAGAGATAAACCTTCTCAAACCGACAAAAGCAGGAGAAGCGGATCCGAAGGAAACGATAGCATCTGGGCGGTAGTAGCAGGAATGGCAAAGGCTTATAATCTGACTTTTGATTATATCCTATATAAAATGAGTTTTGCCAATGTTCGTCTGTATAATGCGGTTCTGCCTTCTTTCTCAGCAAAGAAGATGGTAAAAAAGATACTGGCATTATTCTAAATGGTGATGATCCCAATAATCAGGATGCAGTAAATAACGCAATATTTGACGTAAACGAAGATGAATAACAACGAAGGTACAACATGGTGGGCTTTAGGATTGGATAACGCCAAATTTGAAAGCGATGTGGCGAAATCTAACTCTCTTTTCCGAAGCATAGGCAACACAGCCGAAAAGGAAGGTAGCAGGATAGACAATATTTTCCGTAAAATAACGGTTGCTGCAACTGGATTTTTCACGGCTCAACAAGCGTTGGGATATGCTCAGAAGATAGCTCAGGTAAGAGGCGAATACCAACAGTTAGAAGTTGCCTTCAATACAATGTTGGGCAGTAAGGCTAAAGCTGATGCTTTAATGACACAGCTTGTTAATACTGCTGCTAAAACTCCGTTTGATCTCGTTGGTGTGTCAAGTAGCGCAAAACAATTACTTGCTTATGGTATAGCTGCTGACAAAGTGAATGACACTTTGGTACGGTTAGGAAATATCGCTGCTGGCTTATCTATTCCATTACAAGATATAGCCTGGTTATACGGTACAACTATGACACAAGGCAGGCTATATGCTGAGGATCTTAACCAATTTACGGGTAGAGGTATTCCGATGATTCGTGAATTAGCTAAAGAGTTGGGCGTAGCAGAAAATGAAGTTAAGGCTTTGGTTTCCGAAGGAAAGGTAGGATTCCCCGAAGTCAGAAGGTTATAGAAAACCTTAACAAATTCTGGCGGTATGTTCTACAACCTGATGGAAGAGCAAAGTAAGACTATTACGGGTAAGATCTCCAACATGAGCGATGCTATTTCTGTAATGCTTAACGAAGTAGGGAAAGCTAACGAGGGAACAATCAATTCAATACTGGAAACTGGTATCTCCGCTATAGAGAACTACGAGGCTATCGGTGAAACTATACAAGAATTGATTGTTACTTATGGCTTGTACAAAGCTGCTGTAATTTCAGTTGCTGCTACAAAAAAATGCCGTTACTACCATTAAAGCCACTGGAGAAGCTGAGGAACTAAGCAAATTGCTTACTGTAGAGCAGCAAGCAGCCATTTCAAAGCAGAATTTAACCAAAGGCACGTTAGAGTATGCAACTGCCGTAAAAGCTGAAATGGCAGCAAATATAGAGGCTCAAACCGCAGCTTTAGCTAAAGCTCGTACAGAGGTTTCAGCAGCCAGCCAAGCCGTAGCAGCCAAGAGAACCGAATACCTTGCTGCTAAAGAGTTGGAGAAGCAAAGATTAGCAGAACTTATGTCTATCGGTGCTACTGGCTCCGCAAAACAAGTAGAAGCAGCAGAAAGAAAATTAGTCGCAGCCGAAACAGCCAGAGAAACAGCAGCCTTACAATACCAAGCAGCCACACGTGATTTTAGCACCAAGAAAGTAGCGGTAGAAACGGCTGCTAAAACATTGAATACCACTCAGACAGCAGCCAACACAGCAGCACAAGCAGCCAATGTAACTACAACAAACTTGTTGGCAACTGCAAAGCTCAGGCTTACGGCTGTAGCTACCAGGTTGAAAGCCGTTATGCTGGCAAATCCTTATACTTTGGCAGCAGCAGCCATAGCAGCTCTCGGTTATGGTATTTATAAACTTATCACTTATCAGACTGACGCAGAAAAGGCGCAAGAAAAACTAAATAACGCCATATCTGAGAGTGAAAAGGTTATTGGAGCTGAAAGATTGCAAATTGATGCGATGTTTGCACGTTTGAAAGCTGCCAAAGAAGGTACGGATGAATACCGTTCTGCAAAGGAAGCCATAATGAGCAAATACGGTGAGTATTTGAAGGGGCTGGGGGATGAAAAGAACGCTTTGGATGATCTGGCTAAGGCTTATCGTATCATTACGCAAGAAGCCGAAAAATCAGCTCGTGCAAGAGCTATGGATAAAGCGGTTAATGAGGCTTCTAATGACTACATGGATAAGGAGGTAGAAGCCAAAGAAACTGTAGAAGAGCTACTAAAAGATAAGTTCAAGGGAAAGAAGGATAAAGACGGTATCGACCTTGCGGAAACTTATTACTGGAAGATTAAGCCAGTGCTGGAAGGTAAGGGGGAAATTACTAAAGAAATCCAGGATATTATAAAGCAGTTTGACGAAACCAAATACTTGCCTGGCGATCCCATGACTGGTATAGGTGCGCAAACCTACATAACTAATGACTTGCAAGATGAAATAACCAAAGTATTCAAAGCTCGTGGCATTTATAATAATATCATAAAAGAGGCTCAAAAACGCTTCGGGGAGAATCCTAACCAAAATCAGAAAACGGGTAATCAGGAAGAGGTATTTTATACCAAAGGTAAATCCATTTCTGAGATAGAAGCAGCCATTACTAAAGGTCAAGAAAAACTGGAGGCTTTCAAAAAGGCTCTCAAAGAGAACAACGGCTTAATGTCTGATGGCAAAGTAGTAACCGATGCTGTTGTAAAAGGGCAGGAAAGCTATATAGCTAAATTAAAGGCTACAGTTCTTGAACGTGAAAACGAGCTGCAAATTATTAGCCAAGTAGAGAGCCGTATTTCTAAGCTGAAACAGGAGCAGAAAGAAACCGTTAAGGGTAGTGCTGAATACAACGACTATCAAAGACGTATAGATTCACTGAGTAAAAAGTTACCAGATAGAAAAACGTCCTCTTCTCAAAAGGATTAATTCCGATGAGATAAAACGTAATGCACAAGAGCAGATCCGTATTAAAAAAGGATATGGAATTTGCTGTAAGGCAAGCTGAGATCAACACCTATAAGGAAGGACTTTCTAAAACATTGAAACAAAAACCAGCTCAACTATGAGCAGGAAATGGAGCAGATCAAACGTCAAAAGGAGGATAAGCTAACCAAAATTCAAGAGTGGGAAAAAACTATATGGGAATCTCAGGGCAAAAAAGGTACGTTTAAGCAACTACCACCCAATTATCAGAGCAGGATGAGCAACAATTTAAAGCTCTTGAAAATGCTGCTGGAAAGAAATTGTCTACTGGCAATCAGACTGCAATAGAAGAAATGCTAAAGCAGTATCAGACCTATGCGGAAAAGCGCAAGGAGATAGAGGAAAATTTTCAGCAAGATATTGACGAAATGCGAGCTGTTAATGAGAAAGATAAGAAAGCCGGAAGGCAAGTTACTTTCTCCGAAGAAAATATCGCTCAGGCTGAAAGTGATAAACAAGATGCTTTGGACGCTTTAGATCAAGAGATAGCTACTCGTGAAGCGACTTTTAATGTATGGGTAGAACAAATATCCTCTATGGGGTTAAGACAGCTAAAGGAGGCTTTACAAACAGCCCAAGACACGCTGAAAAAAGAAGGTGGCAAGCTGGATGATAAAGAAAAAGCTACTCTTCGTGCGCAAATTAAAACCCTGGAGAAAAAAAGTAGAGGTTGCTGAGGCAAAAGACGCAGCATTCATTCTGCTGAAAAAAACAAAAAGAAAGTGGAGCGAGTACCCTAAAGGTGATGAATGAGGTAGATGATACTGTTAATAATATCATTTCAGACTTTGACGGGATGGATGATGCAACCAAAGCTGCTTTGTCTGCTGCTACCAATATCGCAGGAGGTATAATTTCTATGATAACGGGTATTCAAGCGTTGGCGGTTACTGGTGCAGAAGCTATCAAAGGAGTAGAAAGAGCTTCGGTTATCCTTTCCATAGTCGGTACAGCCGTTTCCCTTATCACTTCATTGTTTGGGTTGTCCTCTAAGGCTGAAAAGGAACACCAAGAGGCACTTAAAGAAGTAGCCGAGAACAAACTGGAAATGCAACGCCAGTACAACTTATTGCTCATGGAGCAAAATTTACTTTTGGAGGAAGCAACATCTATTTTTGGTACAGATCAAATAGAAAAAGCTATCAATGCAATAGAGGTATATCGTGATGCGATAGCTGAATATAAAGAAGTCCTAAAGGGGGATAAACCAACTTATCAGTTTCAGTTTAACCCTAAAGGGAACTGGGGGCTTGATGAATACAATGCAAAATTAAATGCGTACAATCAGGGTATAGGTGCGCTTAATGATATAACCATAAAAACGGGAAGTTACACTACTGGAGCTTGGTTTTGGAAAAAGCAGCATGATATTTATACTTCGGTACTCCAGGTTTACCCGGATTTAATAGATGGTGAAAAAAATCTGAACAAAGAAAGAGCGCAAGCCATTCTTGACACTCAAACAATGAGCGATGAGAATCGGAATTTGTTGCAAAACCTTATAGACCTTCAAGAACAAGCGGAAGAAGCCCAACAAGCACTAAGAGATTACTTAGAGGGTACTTTTGGCTCTTTAGGTGATAGTATAATGGATAGTATCACTGAGGCTATTAAAAATGACGGTGTAGATGCGTGGGAAAAGTTTGGAGAAAAAGGATCTTCTGTATTGGAAGATTTGGGTAAACAGATTGCCTACTCTTTTATTCTTCTCTGATAAGTTCAAAAGACTACAAGCGGATTTGGAGAAAATCTATGGATCCGGCAAAACAGAAGAAGAAATAGCTAAGGAAGCAAGGGATTTGGTTTCCTCTTTCTATCAAGGTATCGGTACGGATATGAATAATGCCCAACAATGGATGGAGCATTGGAAAGAAGAAGCAAACAAACAAGGCTTTCACCTTTGGGAAACAGAGAATCGTGAGGTTTCCAGCAATAACGGCATAGCAGCAAGCCAGGACAGCGTAAACGAGCTGAACGGAAGAACAACTGCAATTCAAGGGCATACCTATTCTATAAATGAAGGTATTAAATCATTGGTTAGCCATTGTGCCAAATTTCTTGAGGTATTAACTGGTATCAGAGAAAATACAAGCTATTGCAAGAATCTGGAATCTATCAATTCCAATATAAAGGAAATGAAAGAAAGCATAGGTAACATGAACGATAAAGGTGTAATAATGAGGAAATGAAAAATAACTTATACATAGACGGTACGGACGCTTTTACTCGGTTCGGGGTTTTTATTGCTGAGGGTGGGCATAATGAAGTTGTTGCTTTCCCGGCATTAAAAGCACCAGAAGTTTCTAATGATTGGGCAGAGTATGACGGTATCGAAGTGGATTTGTCGGATCCTAAACTTGATACTAAAGAACTTGAAATAAAGTTCAACGCAGTAGGTATGTATCAGACTGGAGATTTCATTTCTCTGTTGTCCGATGGAGCTTACCATACCTTTGAGTTTAAAAGAATCGGATATACTTGTAAACTCCGATTGGTTTCAGAGGTAAATGTAGCTCTGTATATCGGTGCTAAAAGTTTCTCGTTAAAATTCGCAGATGATTTCCCTTTGAGAGATTATAAATATACGGCTCCTTTATCGACAACCAATATACCTACGCAGGGGTATGAAATAGACGGGATAGATTTCTCCGTTTACGGTATTCGTGTATTGGAAGGAAGCGAGGCACAAATACTTAAAGCTCCAGCAGTGAAGAAAAATATGTTACGTAACCTTTCTACCCAAAATGGGGCTATTTTATGATGGCAAACAAGTAGTGTACCAACATAAAGAAGTTGCCTTGAATTGTTGCTTAATCGCTAAGAATCTAACGGAGTCTGGAGAAATTACAATGCTTTCCTTCACGATCTGATAAAGGTTGTGGAAATAGACGAAGGCGAAGGCGTGAAGGTACAAACGGCTGAAAGATCCTTGTTCGTTGAAAGCACTTACGAGGAATACCCATGTTACTACAAAAGCTCAAAAGTAAGTCTGTTTTCCCCTGACGATCAAGTTTGGTGCGTTTTTACCTTAACGTTGGTATTTACTGCCTTTAGAGTTGGAGGGGATGAATATTTACTTGCTTCTGAGGCTGGAGAATTGATAGTTACAGAAGATGGTGAGTTTTATATAGATTTGAAAGCTATGGCTATTAAAAAGAAGAAAATAAGCGAGCTGACACTTTCGGATAACCTGAAAGGATTGTACACTATTGGAGTTAAATTAATCAATGGGGTACAAACCAGCGTGAAAGTAAGTTTGGAATACATTCAAACGGCATACGAGAACGCTGTAAAAGCAACCAACAGTGCAAATGAAGCTGCCAAGTCTGCTAACAATGCTGCTTCAAGTGCCAACACTGCAACCTCAAAACGCAAATAAAGCGACTGAGGCAGCGAAAACGGCTACCAATAATGCTAATGAGGCTGCCCAACAGGCTAAAACTGCTACTTCCAACGCAAACTTGGCTACTCAAAAAGCGAATACAGCAGCTACCAATGCGGATAATGCACGAAAAGGATTGGAAGAGATAAAAAGTGCAACTGAAAGTGCTACAGCCAATGCCAATAAAGCAGCTACTAATGCGAATGAGAAAGCACAAAAGGCAGAAACAGCAGCTAACAATGCAAATACTCAGGCAAATAGGGCAAAAGAACAAGCGGATAATCCCCCGAAAATGGGTGAAAATGGCAACTGGTGGAAATGGGATGAAACGCAAAAGAAGTATGTAGATACCGGGATTTTGGCAAAAGGCGGTATTCTCTATCCTACTTTTACGATTGATCCCGATACAATGGAACTGATCATGTATTACCAGGATGATATAGCTGCTGATATGTTTGATATTGACAATGAAGGATTTTTAATTTTTAACCCCAAGTGATATGGCAGAAGGAAACATAAGATTAGGAAAGGTTGCTTTCGTGGATAAGGGAACTTATTCATCAGCTACCACATATAATACATTTGATTTCATTACTACGGATGATAGTTGCTATCTCTGTATCAAGGACGGGAACAAAGGACACGCTTTAACCGAAACTACCTGGTGGAAATGTATTGCTCGTGGAACAACCGCCACAGCAGCAGCTAAAAAGGCTGAGGACGCTGCTAAACTGGCTAATGAAAAAGCTACAGCAGCCGATAGCGCAGCAGGTAAGGCAGTAGAGGCTACCAACAATGCCAACGCAAAAGCTAATGAAGCTCACGAAAAGGCGGAAGAAGCCAATACTGCTAAAGATAATGCAAATGAAGCTACTGGCGATGCAAGGGTAGTTATCGCAAGGCTGGAGGAACTGGAAGAATCGCTAATCTCAAAATACAAGCTGATCCCTACTTCCATGAAGCTAAACTACCCGAAAAAGTTACTTACAGGAATACCCAGTCTTTCAAAGTTGAGGTAGAATTACTTCCCGTAGATACTGGTAGGAATGTATTGTTTCTCGGTGATGATCGGGCGGTGTCTATCACTCCTGATGGCGTATTTATGATTAACGGTGTAGGAATGAGTAAAATTCACGTTATCCCAACGGAAAATACGGGTATTTATCAAACTATACAGATTGAAGTACAGGAGCCAGGAATAAGGTTTACTTCTGGTAAGGGTATGCGTTTATCCGGCTCTGGTGGTATCATATTAACTTAGTAAATTTTTATTGTTTAACTTCTTAACACTATAAAAAAATATGGCACTTACAGCAGAAGAGGAAGCTAAAGTAAAAAAGATTATTACAGCTTACGACAATGGCAAAAGATTAAATGAATTACCAGTAGCAGACAGCAGTAACCCTTTCGACCTCACAACTGAGGTGTTGGATAAAAGCGGAGAAAGCAAACAAGCTGGTCTGGCTGCTATGCTACCTTATGCAGAGGATCAATGTAGTTATGGCGTAGAATTAGATGTAACAGTATCTTCTTCGGTTCTTACCCGTACTGGCAATATGACACTGCATAAAACATTGCCAATTCAAAGCAAGATGAAAGGGTGTTTGCTATCAGATGAAGGCAAGGTTATTGAATACCTAACCCTACCAACTGGAAAGCGCATAAAAGGGATGGTTCCAATGGTATGGTTATGGTGGAAATCCCTGCTCACTGGAGAAGATTTATACCAATGGAAACAAAAGAGGTGTACGAATCAGTGAATACCCGATACCTGGTTATCATTTCGTAAAGAAATGCTATATCTCGGCTTATGAGGCAACAATCCAACGTAGCACTGGTAAACTGGCTTCTGTAGTAAATACTTCGGCTGATTACAGAGGTGGTAACAACCAAGCAGATTGGGATGCTTTGCCTAAATCCCAATTAGGCAAGCCAGCTACATCTACGAGTAGAACAAACTTTCGTGCTGCTGCTCGTAAAAGGGGGGCTGGTACGCAATGGAACTGCATGGACTATAACGCTTATATCACTTTGGCATGGCTCTATTACATAGAGTATGGAAACCTTAACTGCCAGTTGGCTTTCAATGCCCAGAAAGATAGCAACGGGTATGCTCAGGGTGGTTTGGGTAATGGTGTAACTACATGGATGGTACAAAGTGGAACAATTTTAGTGGTTATTATCCTATTATTCCTTGCGGTACGAGTGATGAATTGGGAAATGCTTCTGGTGAAGTAGCTTACACTTTAGAGAAAGCAGAAGGAGAAAACAGCAAAGTATTTACCGTACCTCGCTATCGTGGTATTGAAAATCCTTCGGGCACGTCTGGAAATGGACGGATGGAGTAAATATAGAAGTGAAAACCAATTCAGACGGAGGAACTTCTAAAGTGTATGTTTGCGATGATCCTTCTAAATACAACGATAGTAACTACACAGGCTATACGCTTAGAGGATTGGCTGCACGTGCAGAAGGTTATGCAAAAGAAATGATTTTCGGTGAATTTGGCGATTTGATTGCTTCTGTAGTCGGAGGTGGATCTACTACCTATTGGTGTGATTACTTCTATACCAATATAGGATCTAACGCTCTTAGGGGTGTCCTTTTCGGCGGTCATACGGATAGGGGCGATCGTGCGGGCTTCGGTTCTGCGAATACGTCTTACGCCCCCTCGAATACGTATGCGAATGTCGGCTCTCGGCTTTGTTTTATTCCTGAATCGTGAAGCGAGCCAGGTTTAGACTGCAAAACTTAAATGATTAATAAAACAAATAAATATAGGTTGGTTGCTGGTGGGTGTCCTTTTCAGCGGTAATACGAATAATGGCGATCATGCAGGCTTCGGTTATGCGAATACGAATAACACCCCCTCGAATACGAATGCGAATGTCAGCTCTCAGCTATGATTTTTCAAAATTAACTCAACATACGAAGCAACGACCTTACCTATTGGTAGAAGATAACATAACTCATAAAGGTGCTGGTAGGGAAACCGAAGGCTCTGAGTACGAAAAACAAAGAATATGAAGAGATTAAGTAATTTATACGAGCAAATTATTTCACTTGACAACTTGCGCCTGGCTGATGAAAAAGCCAGAAAAGGCAAGTTGCGTTCTTATGGTGTCAAACGACACGATAGGAATAGGGAAGCAAACATACTGGCTCTTCACGAATCTTTGAAAAACAAGATTTTTGTAAATTCTAAATATGAAGTATTTATAATCAGAGATCCCAAAGAACGGCTTATTTACCGTTTGCCTTATTATCCTGATAGAATCTTGCACCATGCCATTATGAATATTCTGGAGCCTATATGGGTGTCCTTATTTACAGAAGATACCTATCTTGCATTAAGGATCGTGGTATTCATAAAGCAGCAGATAAAGTAAAGAAGGCTTTGAAAGAAGATCCAGAACACACTACTTACTGCTTGAAAATGGATATAGTGAAGTTCTATCCAAGTATAGACCATGATATTTTGAAAACAATATTACGGAAGAAAATCAAAGATAAAGATCTGCTTTGGTTGCTTGACGTGATTATAGACAGTGCCGATGGCGTACCCATAGGGAACTATCTAAGTCAGTATTTTGCTAATATTTATCTGGCTTACTTCGATCACTGGATAAAGGAGGTTAAGAAGGTAAGATATTACTTTAGGTATGCAGATGATATTGTGATTTTAGGCGATGATCCTAAACAGCTTCACAAACTCCGTATAGAGATTGAAGAATATCTGCATGACAATTTAAAGCTATCACTTCGTAAAGTGGATCCTAAAACTGGAAAAAAGAAATGGAAGTTTCAAGTATTCAAAATTGATAGCCATAGAGGTATTGATTTTGTCGGGTATGTCTTTTACCATACCCATACCCTTATTCGGAAGGGAATCAAAAAGAACCTATGTAGGAAGGCAGCCAAGCTGAATAAGAAAAAGCACATTTCCGATATGGAATACAAGCAAGTTATTTGCAGTTGGTTTGGCTGGGCTAAATACAGTAATTCTAAGCATCTATTAAAAACAATAATTAAAAAGCAAGTATATGATACACTACGATTTTAAGCCTTCTAAGTTAGAGGCTAACGGGAATGGTTCTTACACATACCGTTGGGATATTCAGGAAGTTCAAGTAGAAAACCATTTTGGAGAAGCTGGAGATAATGGGCAAACTACAAAATGGACTTGTAACGAAGTTGTTGTTTGGGGAATGGTTACAAATGATAAGCTAAAAAAGGCAGTTATTACCCATTTGTGGGATTCGGATAAAGAAGCCAAAATTATCAATGATTATAACGCTGCCCAGCTCGGTATTCTCACTGAAAAATCAGCTACCAATGATTACAAGGAATATTTGCAAAAGAGAAAAGCTATCAAAGAAATGATAGATAACGATTGTAAGGAACTTAATATTATATTGTGATGAGAAAGTTTTAGTGAGTTAGGTGTAACCGTACAAGATGAACGTAAAATGTTCAACTGTAGCCAGGTTTCTATTTCGGACGTGCTGAACTGTGAGATCATTGTAGAAGATTTCATTCCAGATGTAAAGACTTCGCACGGTGAAGGAAGATACCTTGTGAAATTTAAACATAGCAATGGTGCGGATGGTAAGTTTTTCACAAACGCAGCTTCTTTAAAGAAAACTTTGGATCAGATCCCCAAAGACGCTTTCCCTTTCAGCACTACGATTAAAGGGATGAAATGCGGAAATGGTAAGATCTATCAATTCACTTAGTAAACATGAAAATACATTTCAACAACAAGGAGATTGATATTCTGGTAGATACAAGCAGCTACCGATATACGGCTTTACAGAATGTAGGCACTCTTTATCTGTACTTTGCCAGTGAAGAGTTCATAAACATTCCCGTAGGAGCTTATTGTATCTACAAGAATATCACTTACTACCTTATGGATCCTGACGACTTCAAGAAGAAAAGCAGTCGGAATTTTGAATACACTCTTGTAATGTATGATATAGGCGCAATATTGGGTAAATACAAATGCCGGGATATTGTTTCTAAGCGTTTGAAGTTCGATTACACTGCAAAGCCTCACGAGCATCTACAGTTGATTGTAGATAATCTCAACATGAGAGATAGCGGTTGGAAAGTTGGCGAATGTATTGAAGCAGAAGAAAAGACTATTAACTACAACCATATCTTTTGTAGTGAAGCTTTGCCTACTATTGCCGATACCTTTAAGACGGAGTATGAAATAGATCCGGCTATCAAAACAATACACTTGCGTAAAGTTGAATATAACAAGGGTGAACCTTTGCCTCTTGAATATGGGAAAGATAAAGGTTTTGTTCCAGGTTTAGGACGCTCCAACAAGGACGGAAATAGACCAGTTACCATATTGTACGTTCAAGGTGGGGAGCAGAATATAGACTTTAGCAAATATGGATCTAAGGAATTGCTTTTGCCCAAAAATCAAAGATTGGAGTATGAAGGGCGTGCTTACGTTTCGGATGCGGAAGGCTTGTATATAAAACGGGCTGATACAACCCTTACGGATGTTCAAGAGGATAGTTTGGATTGTTCTCATATTTCACCTAAAAGAGTAGGCAGTGTTTCTAATGTTGTTGTTTCCGATAAAGAAAAGAATTTCTATGATTTTATAGATAGTTCTATTCCTGATGATCTGAATTTTGAGGATTATGTGATAGAAGGTAATAACATGACTGTTATATTTCAGTCTGGTATGCTTGCTGGTAGTAATAAAGAATTTGAAGTTAAAATACGTTCATAAAGAACGTAAATTCTTGATAACTCCACAAGAAATAGACGGTCAGATTATGCCCAATGACATATATAAGCCTAACCTGGGGGATAAATACGCTGTGTTCGGAATACAGTTGCCGGATGCGTACATTTGCAATAACTCAACGAAAGAAGGTGCAAGCTGGGATATGTTCAGGGAAGCAGCCAAATATCTTTATGAGAATGAAGATCCAAAAATTCACATTCAAAGGAGAATTGGATAGCATTTATTCCAAAAAGCGTTGGCTCTCTATTGGTGGCAAAATAAAATTGGGCGGTTACATACTCTTAAAGATCCGCAATTCATACCAGAAGGTATAAAGATAAGGATTACCAGTATTAAGGAGTATATACACAGACCTTACAGCCCGATTATTGAATTATCCAATACGACTACTGGCGCAAACGGTTTCAAGCGAATTAAACAAGATAGAGAGTAACGAGGTTAAAACTGATAACCAATATAAAAACTCTATTCAGTTTACAAAAAAGACGTTTCAGGGATGCAAAAGAAACTATTTCAATGTTGAATGACGCTCTTTTGCATTTCTCAGGTTCTATCAGTCCGATTTCGGTACAAACAATGAGTTTACTTGTTGGCGATGAAAGTTTGCAGTTCCGTTTCGTGAACAACAAAACCAATCCGACACAAGTAGAATATCTCGTTACCTATGACAGCAAAAAGAAAGTGCTTTCGGCTCCAGGTGGAATATTGCAGCACATGACTATCGGGATTGATACACTTTCCTCTGGGCATAAAGCCAGTGAGTATAAGTTTTGGGATATTGAAAAATATACTTCTCCAACCTTAACAGAAACAGTAGGGTATTATCTCTATGTGAAGGCTAATAAAAATGGCACTACTGGATCATACGTCTTAAGTAAAAAACGCTATCAAGCTGGAAGGTGTAGAGGGTTATTATCATTTCCTTGTAGGTATTCTAAACAGTGAATTTGAAGAGGATCGTTCTTTTGTCGAACTATTCGGATTTACAGAGATACTTCCAGGAAGAATAACTACAGACAGAATCGTTTCAAGCGATGGGCTAAATTTCATGGACTTTGTGAATAACGCTTTTCGTGTAGGAAATTCAGACAGCTATTTTGATTGGAATACCAAAGGAGATAAAAAATTACGTCTGAAAGGCACAATCGTGCAAAGTGAAAGTGGCGATGAAAGCCCTATAGGTTGTTTTCGTGGCGTATATGACAACTCTTATACCTATTATTGGGGTGATGAGGTTATCTATGATGATGGAACTGGCTATTCTATGTATCGTTTTGTATCAAAGAATCCCGTTAAAGGTATTTCTCCAAATAATAGAAACTATTGGATTATTGTAGCCCAAAGAGGTGTGGGTATTTCAAATACAGACGTTCTGTATGCCATATCATCCAGTAATACTACAGCACCAACATCCGGTTGGCAGACAACAGCTCCAGCCTGGAAAGATGGATATTACATTTGGAGTAAAACTAAAGTTGTTTACACGGATGGCGACATAGTATATACAGATGCAGCTTGTATCACAGGTGGCAAGGGAGAAACAGGCAATGGTATAAGTTCAATAATTGAGCAATATTATTTATCATCCTCTGCAACTTCCCTTTTAATGGTAGCTGGTCTAATTCACGTCCAACTTGGAAAAATGGTTGGTATATATGGACACGATCCGTTATTAATTACACAAACGGCAACAGCATTACTACAGAGGCTATTTGTGTTACTGGAGAAAAAGGAGAAACTGGGGATGATGGTATAAATGGTGATTATTTTGAATATCGGTACGCTGTTAATGGCTCCAGAAGTACACCGCCTTCACTGAGTAAAACGAGCCGTAATCCTTCGGGATGGAGCACAACCGTTCCAACTGTAGGAAACTTGCAATACTTATGGTTTACAGTAGCAAAAATCAATGGTGAAACAAATTCATTGATACAGAACTGGAGTACACCAGCCCGGCAAACTCCGTATGATGGAGTGGATGGTAGAAATGGAGATACTGGTCCGACTATGGTTTATCGTGGTGTCTATGGCAGCTCTAAAGTTTACTATGGTACTTCAAAGCGTGTAGATGCAGTAAAATATAACGGACACTATTATGTTGCCAGAGTGGATGCCGGAAATGGCTTTCAAAATCATGTACCTACCGATACTGCTTATTGGAATGATTTCGGTGCTGAGTTTGAGAGTATAGCAACTAATTTGCTATTGGCTGAGGGTGCTAATATCGGAGATTGGTTTATGAGTGGTGGAAAGATTGTTTCTACACTCTTGGATGGTAATAAGATCATTCTTGATGCTTCTATGGCTCGTATATTGATAGAATCCAGCCGTTCTGGTGGTGATTATTCAGAAAGCCAATATCAGGGATCTAAAATTACGATAGATGCGAATAACGGCTTGATTGAAGCCCGAAGTAAAAGCAATAGCCGTGTAGCCTATATGTCGCCTACGGGTATCTTTTGTAATAATGCAGAAACACAAGCTGTTTCGGCTATTTTGGGTTATACGCATAAGGCTTCTATCGTAGGGCTTGGATTTGGTACTGTGAATAAAAGTGATTGGAACAATGAAAACTTTTTAGCTGGCGTATATGGTAGAGCTTCAAACAGTGGCACAGCCCCCGCTTATGGTGGCTTCTTCCAGAATTTGATGGCAGCAGGTCTATTTTTACATAGAAAGGCTATAGAAGAAAGCTCTTCTTCTGTTTATTTGTCTGAAACAGACAGCTTGGTTATTGGATATTCAAGAAACCAGCAAATCGTTTACCTCCCTTCTGATGGTGTGTTGGTAGGACTATATTTTTTTAAGCAATGGTGGACAGGATATATGAGAGTTTACCCACGTAGCGGAAATGTGTTGTATGATGATCACACCCAAAATGATTATTATGATATTGGCGAGGTCAGGGTGCTATATTCCATTTTACAGTGGGGTATGTCGATGGTGTAAAAAAATCAGCATGGTTAGTTAGTAGATATAAATTTTAATATTATGATTGAATATGGCTATATAGAACGAAAACGGATCTCTTGTTTCTAATTTTTAGAGGAATACAGTGAGAAGTTTAAAAATGAAGAAACTGGAGAGGTTGAAACGAGAATAGTATCAATCCAGGAGCAACAAGCTGAGTTGTCCGCTTTAGGATGGAAACATGTAGAGCTTGTGGATGATACTAAATTACAATGTCCTGAATACTATAGTGTTCGTATTGTACCTTATGACGCTGGAGATAAAATAAGCTATAAATACGAGCAAAGATTTAACGCTAAACTTGTTCGGAATAAGATAGATGAACTGAAAGCCTCTCTTACCAGCAATGACAGCGTTATAGGTGATTATCGTATAACGAAATGTTATGAGGCTTCTTTAATCGGGCTTGATATGCCGTATGATATAGAGAATCTTCACCAGCAAAGGCAGAGTGTACGGGATGAAATAAACAAATTGGAAGCCTTAATAGCTTCAAAAATATAATTCTCTGTATTAAATGGTGTATATGTACACCAAATAAATTATATTTGCAGTTATTAATCAATAACTTAATAAAATATGGATTGGGCAGCATTATTTGCGTGTATAACAGCTTTGGGTACGGGCTGGTTTGCGTATAATCAGTTAAAGCATAATCGGCTTGCTGATATTAAGGCTAAAGAACTTGAAAGACAATTAGAAAGAAAAAGCACTCGCAGAAGTGAAAACTCTGACTCGTGTGTATGGTGAAATTCATAAAGTAGTTTGAATAATCTTTTCAATGTGATCGTGTGTATATTATACAACCTATCTT
>ENA-OQAR01000054-OQAR01000054.1-human-gut-metagenome-genome-assembly--contig:-NODE-54-length-24258-cov-3.333306_pt1 | contig 24258 bp, 36 predicted proteins | sample MGYA00242738_ERZ504533 | MGnify/ENA primary metagenome ERZ504533 (study PRJEB26092, sample SAMD00036276) | human gut metagenome | host: Homo sapiens | study: EMG produced TPA metagenomics assembly of... | reverse complement strand
TTCCTCTGGACCAGGAAGCGGAAGGCGGAACCCAGAACTTCCTTATGAAGCTTCGTGAAAGCAAACTCACCGACGACACCCTCACCGAAGCCTTCTACGACAAAATCATCGAAAACTACGACTATGGTGAAAACTACTACATCATCCTCATCCACGCATCTACGATATTCCCGGCAAATCCTCCGACGGAGCCGAAATGTTCGACGCCTCCGATGAGATCTACGACCATATCCTCTGCAGCATCTGCCCGGTCAAGCTCTCCAAGGCAGGCCTGCACTACAACGCAGAGACCAACAATATCGAAGACCGTATCCGTGACTGGCTGGTGGAAATGCCTGACTGGGGATTCCTTTTCCCGCAGTTCAACGACCGCAGCACCGACATCCACGGGCTCCTCTACTACACCAAAAACGCCGAAAACCTCCGTTCCACCATGATGGAAGAAGTCTTCGGCTGCACCACACCACTGTCCGCAGCAACCCAGCGTGACTCCTTCAATGCTCTGGTAGAAGAAACCCTTGGCGATGACTGTGCCTACGATACAGTTCTTGAGATCCACGAAAAAGCTCAACGATCTCATTGAATCCCAAAAAGACGAACCGGAACCAGTTGTTCTCACCAAGTCCGAAGTAAAGCGTCTCTTTGAAGAATGCGGTGTGGAGGACGACAAGCTTCAGAATTTTGACGAACAATACGAGCTTGCCGCCGGGGAAAAATCTTCTCTGGTAGCTTCCAACATCACCAACACCAGAAAATTCGAGATCAAAACTCCGGATGTCGTGATCCACGTAGCACCTGACCGTGCAGACCTGGTCGAGACCCGCATCATTGACGGACGGAAATGCCTGGTCATCCCAATGGAAAGTGAGGTAGAGCTCAATGGAATCCGTGTCAGCGCACTGAATCCGCCGGAAGAAATTTCTGACATCTCTCTCTCCAACGCTGAAAACGAATCAGAAGAAATACCTTTTTAACCAAATCAAGTAAGTCTGCGGGGTTGCGAAAAGCAATAAGCAGTGGGTGGGGACTTGCTGTATCAGGAGGAGTGCAAGAAGCTCCTCCTGATAAACTGCGGAGCAGTTATTTGGTGTAGAGCTACATAGCGAAGCGGATTGCGAATATCCGCTTGACCATAAGGAGGATCTTATGAACAATAAAAAAATCTTATTCTTCGACATAGATGGAACTCTGCTCACTCCACATCCTTTCACAGTTCCGGAAAGTACAAAGCTCGCTCTCAAAAAAGCACACGAAAACGGCCATCTTCTCTTCATCAACACCGGCCGCACCAAAGCCATGATGCCGGAAGAAATTTCCGAACTCCATTTTGATGGCTATGTATATGGCTGTGGAACCCACATTTACATGGATAACAAACTTCTTTTTTCCGTACAGTCCCCAACCTTCTGTGCAAGGAGACCGTAGATCTTCTCCGAAAATGTAAGATCGAGGCAATGTTCGAATCCAACACTGCGATCCTGTATGACGGAGCCTCTCCCGCACAGTCCGAATTCGGAGCTAGAATGCGAAAAGAGATTCCAATGACTGACATCACCAAATTTAACCGTGAGGACGCCTGCACATATTCCTATGATAAATTCCTCGCACGTATGCTGCCGGACTCTGACGTAGAAAAATTCCGTAAATTCTGTAACGATCATTATACTGTTTTTGATCATGAAGATGGCATCTGGGAAGTAACCCAGAAAGGCACCAGCAAGGCAACCGGAATGGAATTTCTCCTGGATCGTTTTCCATCCCGAAAGAAAACTGCTATGCATTCGGAGACAGCCCAAACGATCTCCCCATGCTGAAAGCAGCCGGTATCAGCGTCGCCATGGGAAATGCTTATGGGGGCATCGAAAAAAGACTGCACCTGGCAGACAAGCGCAGTTGATAAAGATGGCATTTATCATGCATTAGAGCATCTGAATCTGATCTGATAATTACATCCCGCTCATGAACGCAAAACGGGAAGTGTACTATAAATCGTACACTTCCCGTTCTTTTATCTTGTCATATTCCGTATTTTATTTCTCTGCCTCAGGTGTAGCTGTAGTCTCCGCCTCAGTATCTGTCTCTGCAGTCTCATCCTCTGCTGCAACCGTAGTCTCACTCTCCTCAGCCGCCGGTGTCTCCGTTGCCTCTGTTTCAGCCTCAGATGCTGCCGGTGTTTCGGTTACTGCTGTGGAATCTGCTGCTGCGGAGTCCTCAGCTGCCGGTGTCTCTGTCACATTCGGATCCGGTGTAGGTGTCGGAGTCTGGATTGTAAAGCTGTGATTATCTGTGATCTTAATCTTCTTGATCAGTTTTTTCTCTTCTTTGATGTCGGCTTTTTTCTTCCATCCATCTGTAGTATCGTTATAAAAATCATCCTTCTTGGTATTTGTCAGAGACTCTTTCTTACTCTCTGTTGCTGTTTCATCATTCTTGGAATCCAGTCTTACCACATACCATACGGAATCTGTCTTGATAATCTCCTCGTTCAGTGCACCTTCATCCAGTTTTCTTAATGCGGTACGGACCTCATCCGGATAAGTAGTTCCGTTAGCCGCACTGTCATCGCCTTCCTCATAAGTCGGACAGGTACCGGTTGTTGCTGTCATATCTTTAGAAATCTCATCTCCAAGAGTATTGAAGTCTGCAGTAGGATCTTCTTTAACCTTGTCAAAGAATTTCTGGAGATTCTCTTTATTTGTCTTGATATCATCATCAGAAAGATCATCTCCGCTGACCTTCGCGCTTGCATAGCTGAAAGACATCTGCTGATATTCTTTCTCATCCAGCTTCACGTCTGCCTTGGCCTCAATGGCGTCTTTCATTTTCACATCGTAAGTCTCAAGCTCCAGGAAAGTTTTCACCATATCTTCATCAACTGCAAGCTCTGCAATTGTCTCATCAGAGTTTGCTGCAATAAAGTTCTTGGCAGCTTCCTCAAGAGCCTTCTGCTCATCCTCGGAGATCTCCACATTATACTCGGAAGCGTGCTCCTTCTCCAGGCACATTTTCTCAACAGTCTCAACGGATGTTGTTACCGCATTCTCACCGTAAGTCTCATCGGAATCATCACCCATCTTGGTACTCCAGATAGACATGTCGCTTCCGCCGCCAAGATACATCCTGTACATAGCCTCAGCCTGTGCCTGCTGCATACGTGCCGCAAGACTTACAACACCAAGCGGGATCTCCTGCTTATTCACTGTCACTGCAGTCTTTGTGCCGTCGAGTTTTTTATTTCCGCAGCCTGCCATCATTCCTGCTGCTGTAACGCAGACAAGAGCGGTAACTGCCGCTTTTTTTACTGATTTTTCATTTCATCCTCCATCTATCCGTCCATAAAAATCACGGTCCGGCTCTTATTCCATAATGCTTAATTATAAAACGTTTTCCTCTTTAAGAGCAAGGAATTTCACGAACTTACACGACATTTCACAAATTATCCACAAGTCTTTCCGGGAAAATATCCGGTATCCACAGACCGGATGTTTTTTTCCCGTGGATAACCCTAGCTTAGCTGATTCTTCCCTTTACTCCAGTGGCTCTGCCAGTTTTGCCAACTCCCCCGCAAACTTCATCAACTCTTCGATCAGCCTTCCCTGTGGTGTCAGGATAAAATTTCGGCTCCTGATCCGCCTTAAACTGCAGTCCTCTCCGGTACTGCGCCAGAATCGCAGGAATACCTGCTGGATCCAACTTCGCTTTTTCGTAGAGCGTGATCCGCACATCTTTTCCAAGCTGCTTGATCTCCGTCACATATCCCTGATGAGCAAGGGCCTTCAGTCTTGCAATGGCAAGAAGATTCAGTACTGCTTTCGTCGGCTCACCAAAACGGTCGATCAGCTCTTCCAGCATATCGTCATACTCCTGCTGACTCTCAATACCGGCAATTCGCTTGTAAATATCCAGTTTCTGAAATTCGTTGCTGATGTAGGAATCCGGAATAAATGCATCGATATTAAGATCAATGGTCGTCTCAAAATCATCCATAGTCTGGATTCCCTTAGCCTCCTTGACAGCCTCACTGAGCATTTTGCAGTAAAGGTCATAGCCCACCGCGTTCATATGGCCATGCTGCTGAGCTCCAAGAAGATTTCCTGCTCCACGAGCTCCAGATCCTTCATGGCGATCTTAAAGCCGCTTCCAAGATCCGAATATTCCCGCATGGCGCTGAGTCGCTTTTCCGCTGTCTCCTGAAGCATCTTATTCTTCGTATACATCAGAAACGCATAGGCAGTACGGTTAGAACGTCCTACACGTCCGCGAAGCTGATACAGCTGAGAAAGACATATCGGTCGGAATCATGGATGATCATGGTATTTACATTGGAGATATCCAGTCCCGTCTCAATAATGGTAGTGGAAACCAGTACATCCACATCTCCGTTGATAAAATCATACATCACCTGCTCCAGTTCCCTCTGGCTCATCTGACCATGGGCAAAATCCACCCTGGCTTCCGGCACCAGCTTCGATATGCGAAGAGCTACCTCCGCAATATCATTAACCCGATTGTATACATAATAAACCTGGCCGCCACGTCGAAGTTCCCTGCGGATAGCCTCCCGGACAGTCTCCTCATCATATTCCATAACATACGTCTGGATCGGCACACGGTCCATAGGCGGCTCTTCCAGAACACTCATGTCACGGATACCAATGAGACTCATATGAAGAGTTCGGGGAATCGGAGTTGCAGTCAGTGTCAGCACATCCACATCTTTTTTCATCTGCTTGATCTTTTCTTTATGAGTGACACCGAAACGCTGTTCCTCATCAATGATCAGAAGTCCCAGATTCTTAAATTCCACATCTTTGGAAAGAACCCTGTGAGTACCGATCACAATGTCCACCTGGCCTTTTTTGATCCCCTCGATGGTCTTTTTCTGCTGGGCAGAAGTACGGAACCGGCAGAGAAGATCCACTTTCACCGGAAATTCCTTCATACGCTGCACAAAGGTGTTGTAATGCTGTTGGGCAAGAATGGTAGTGGGCACCAGATAAACGACCTGGCGGCTTTCCTGAACTGCCTTAAACGCAGCTCTCAAAGCAACCTCCGTCTTACCGTAACCAACGTCACCACACACAAGACGGTCCATGATCTTGGTACTTTCCATGTCCTTCTTGGTATCCTCGATGGCTGCCAGCTGATCCTCTGTCTCCTCATAAGGAAACATTTCTTCAAATTCCTTCTGCCAGACCGTATCCGGGCCACAGACATAGCCCTCTTTTTCCTGGCGGACCGCATAAAGCTCCACCAACTCTTTTGCGATATTTTTAACCGCACCCCGGACACGGCTCTTGGTCTTGTTCCACTCCTGTCCGCCAAGTTTATTCAGCTTGGGTGTTTTTGCATTTTCGGAAGATCCGGAATATTTCTGCAAAGCATCCAACTGGGTTGCAGGATGTAGAGATTGCTGCCACCACGGTACTCAATCTTGATGTAATCTTTTACAACTCGGTCCACTTCCACTTTTTTCGATTCCACGATAAATTCCAAGTTCCATGTTTTTCGTGGACAACAAGATCCCCGATGGAAGCTCCGCAAAATCCTGGATACGGTTTCCACTGTACTTTTTCTTCTTTTTGCGCTTCTTCTGCTCTTTGCCGAAAATGTCTGTTTCCGTCATCACCGCAAATTTGATCAGCGGATACTGGAAACCACGGCGCGCATGGCCATAAACAACCATGATCTCACCGGGGCTTATGATACGGTCTGTATCCTGTCTGTAAAAAGCATTCAGGCCTTCCTCTGAGAGATCCTTTGCCAGACGCTCTGCCCTTGTCCTGGAACCGGAAAGCAGGGCGATCCGGTACCCCTGGCTTTTATACTGGAGAAGATCTTTTACCAGAAGTTCAAAACTGCTGTTGTAAGAATCCACAGATTTCACCGTGAGATCAAATTCCTCATTGATCTTCCAGCCGGAACGTCTCGGAGAAAGTGCGGACACAGCCACGCAGTTCCGTCTGTTCAGTTTCTTCTGCACTTCCTGAAAACCACAGAGCCACTGTTCCGGAAGATTTGCCTCGCCTTTTTCCTCCCTGTGCATGCGGCTCTGACGGTACTCTTCCTCCACACCTTCGCCGTTTTCTGCCAGATGGTTCAGCTCATCCAGAAACAGCAGTGTTTTTTCTTCCGGAAAATAATCCAGGAAAGATACCATATCCTCGCAGTCCATCTTTTCTGTAGCCGGATAAATGGTGATCTCATCTATATTTTCCAGAGATCTCTGGCTTTCTGCATCAAAACTCCGGATGGAATCGATCTCATCATCCCAGAGTTCAATACGCCATGGATTCTCCTCCGTCAGCGGATAGATATCAATGATCCCTCCCCGCACGGAAAACTGTCCCGGAAGCTCCACCTGGCCAACCCGCTCATATCCCAGATCCACCAGATCTGCTTTCAGCTGATCCAGATCGATCACACTGTCACTTTTAAAATGAAGAAGGCTGCTTTTGATCTTTTCCAGAGGCATCAAAAAATCCATGCATCCGTCTATGCTGGTAACCACCGTCACTTCTTCCTGCTCCAGAAGTGCCCGGATCACACGCATCCGCTGCCGGATCAGAAGATTTCCATGAATGTCTGCCTGAAAAAACAGAAGATCTTTTGCCGGATAAAAATATACATTTTTGTCATAGAAGCGGTAATCCTCATAAATTTCCTTTGCGTTACGTTCATCATCCGCAAGGATCAGATGACATGGAAAAAGCCCGGAAAGTCCATACATCAGATGGACTTTCTGGGACTCCATACATCCGGAAACATTAAGAATTCCGCGGTTTGCGCCACAGCGCTTTTTTTATTTCTTCAAACTCTGCAAAGGCCCTGCAGAGGCTGCAAAAAATGCTTCCATACAAACCTCAATTCTTAGGCTTTTTCCTGTTATACTTATTCATCGCCGCATCCACGCCCTCGGACAGGATCATTTCCACGGCTTCCGCCGCACGTTGATTCCCTCGTCCACAAGCTTGCGGTCGCTGTCCGAAAAATGACCCAGCACAAAATCTGCCAGACCCAGTCTTTCGGTTTCGCACCAACACCAACACGGATACGGATAAACTTCTCAGTTCCAAGACGACGGATAATATCCTTGATCCCGTTATGTCCGCCTGCACTGCCTTTTTTGCGGATACGAAGCTGTCCCGGTTCCAGATCGATATCATCGTAGATCACGATCAGCTCTGTCTCCGGATCGATCTTGAAATAGCTGGACATCTCCTGAATCGGACCGCCGCTTAAATTCATATAGGAAAGCGGTTTCATCAGAATGGCTTTTTCACCGCCGATGATGCTTTTTCCATACATGGCATTAAATTTTACGCCGCCCTGTGGGATATTATGCTTCTCCACAAGGCAGTCGATGGTGTCAAATCCCATGTTATGGCGGGTAGCCTCATACTGCTTTCCCGGATTTCCCAAACCTGCAATTAAATACATAAAAACTCCTCAGTTAGTTGAAATATACCATCTCATCAGCAAGAGGCTCACACACTTCCACATGCTCTGCATAAAGTACAATACCCTCTCCCTGATATTCCATTCTCTTCTCAAAAGCAACCTTCGCGGTAACTTCCACCCACTGTCCTTCTGCAATCTTCGGGGCAAAAGCGCTTTTGCAGATATATCCCAGGAATGTGGTATCATCTGCACAACATGTCATGGCTGTTCTTCCTGGAACAAAGAATTTGCTTCCCATTCCACGCGGTTTCAGGGCACGTGCCTTGAAATGGACAGTTTTTCCGACGTAACGGTCCGGATGATCCATGGAATCTACAAACCAGATGCCGTAATCCTCCGGAAGGATATCGATCACCGGTGCATCAATATCAAACGGCATCTCATCTTCAAAAAGATCACCAACTCGCCTTCTTCATCCTCAAAGATGATCTCTGCACGCTGGTTTACCACCTTGATGCTTCTTCTGTAGGAAGAAGCGGATCCTCTTCCTGACAGCGGTTAAAGATAACCATATCGGCATTACGGACCATGTCCATAAAAAGGGACTTCATGTTGGCCATATAAACCTGGAATGTGCTGGCATCCACACAGGTAATGTGCTGTTCCACACCCCAGCCCGCCGGTTTTTCCATCTCTTCAAACTTGCTTACCAGCCACATGCCATTGTACTCAATAATCACACGTTCCGGCTGATGCAGGATATCCATTGCCGCAAGTCTCTCCGGTGTCAGTTCTTCCTCGCTGTCGATAACCTCCACAACGGTGTTGCTCTTTTTCAGGGCTTCCTCATCATACTCCTCTTCTCCTTCTTCGCAGAGGATAAGAAGTGTTTTTCCCTCAACCTGAAAATAATCCTGCTGCAGGGTAAAGCTCAGGAAAGAGGTCTTGCCACTTTCCAGAAACCTGTGATCAGATAAATGGGAACTTTGATCTCTTCCATAAATTTATCCTGTAAGATACTATCCGTTAATCCGGACAGTATCCATTTCCTTTCTGTAATATAAAATCTGAAAAATTTCTCTTATGTTCTGTTTTTATGCGATTCCAAAAAGCTCTTCCAGAGCATGCTCGTCAAGTTTGGAACCGATCACGCACAGACGGCCTGTATATTCCGGTGCGCCCTCACGGATCTCGGTTTCTTCCGGAACCATATCAAAATAGATCCATGTTCCGTCCTCTGCCGGAAGCATTCCCTTAGCACGAAGGATCACGCCATACTCTTCAGAAGCGGAAAGGCTCTCCAGCATTTTCTCAAGCCCTTCTCTTGTAAACTTCTTAATAGTCTCACGTCCCCAGCTGGTAAATACTTCGTCTGCGTGATGATGGTGATGATCATGATTGATGTCCGCAGCCACATCGTCATCATGGTCGTGATGATGATGCTCGTGCTCGTCATGGTCGTGGTCATGGCCGCAGCCGCACTCCTCGTCATGGTGATGATGGTGCTCATGCTCTTCGTGATCATGGTCATGGCCACAGCCGCACTCCTCATCATGGTCGTGGTCATGGTGATGCTCATGCTCCTCGTGATCATGGTCATGACCGCAGCCACACTCGTCATCATGATGATGGTGATGATGCTCATGCTCTTCCTCAAGCATTTCCTGCTCCAGAGATACCGGATGCTCCATAACCTCTACCAGTTTCTTTCCGTCAAGGTTCTCAATCGGAGTTGTGATGATGGCTGCATCTTTATTCAGGCTGCGAAGAAGCTCCAGGGACTCCTGAACTTTCTTCTCAGTTGCGATATCTGTACGGCTCATGATGATGGCGCCTGCATACTGGATCTGATTGTCAAAGAACTCACCGAAGTTCTTCATGTACATCTTGCATTTCTTGGCATCAACAACAGTTGTATAGCTGTTCAGTTTGATGTCAACCTCATCCTGAACACCCTGTACAGCTTTGATAACGTCAGAAAGTTTACCAACTCCGGATGGCTCGATGAGGATTCTGTCCGGGTTGTATTTGGTAACAACTTCTTTCAGGGAAGTACCGAAATCTCCAACCAGTGAGCAGCAGATACATCCGGAATTCATCTCACGGATCTGGATTCCGGCCTCTTTCAGGAAGCCGCCGTCAATACCGATCTCACCAAACTCGTTCTCGATCAGCACGACCTGCTCACCCTGAAATCCGTCTTTCAGAAGTTTTTTGATCAGAGTTGTTTTTCCGGCGCCAAAGGAAACCGGAGATAATATCAATTTTTACCATTTTGTATACACTCCTTTTTAACGTAGTTTGACCAGGAAGCGTTTTATACCCCCCTGGTTGTATCTGTTATGATCATGATTACAGAGAAAAAAATTCGTGTTTCTTTCTCTGCTATCATTATATCCAATTTGTAAAACAGACATTTATGTTCTGTTTTGCATCCAGATTAAGACAGGGATGTGAAAAGCTCACATCCCTGAAAATCGTTCCTCTTATCAGCCGTTGATCATAAAGTTCATAAGCTTGTCGATATCCTCTTTCTCTGCTGCAACGATCTCAAGTTCCGGGATCTCACCAGCGGAAAAGATGTTTGCAAGAGATACATACTGGGAAAGCTTGGATTTCAGGTTCAGTCTGTCTCCCTCTCCTGTTACAAGCTCTACTCTTCCTTTACAGCTGTCAATTACCTCAAAAAATTTATCGATATCTGTAATATGTGTTACTTTCATTTTCAAAATCTCCTTTCTTAATTAAAGGGCTGTTCTTAACTCTTTCCGTTAGATTATACCCCAGTGTTTTTAAAAAAGCAATCCCCGCCGGGCAAAAACACTTCACAGATATTTCCTGTAAATAACAAATTCCTTTGTCACATTTCTTCAATCTCAACGGTACAGTCTTTTCTTCCTTTGTTCCATTTCATAAGATAAACTTTAAATCCAAGAGAATCTCTGGCAATGGTAAAAGGTTCCTCCCTGAGCACTTCCGACTCTGTTCCCTGTTTTTTCAGTTCTGCCTGTTTTCCCCGGGCTTTTTCCACCAGAACTTTCAACTGTTCATCCGCTTCTTTTCCAAAAGAACGATCTCCGTATCCGGCAGAAGCCTCCTGCAGTTTCCCGGAAAGGCACATTGTCACCTGGATGTGTTTTGTGCAGTGAAGCATTCCTGCCAGCTTCCGTGCTACCCATTTAAACGGAAATCTCCGATAGATTCCAAGCCATCTCACAAAAGTGCGGTCTCCTGCCTCATGTGCAATTTTCTTCCATTACCGAAACAGCGCTTTCTGAAGGAATCCACGGATCTTCCCTGGGGACAATATATTTCTCCGGAACAGCCGGATAACAGCAATAATTCAGCGGCGGAAACTCCACCAGTGCAGAAAGTTTCTCCTCCAGAGCATTGCAGCTGTCCCCGCCAATATAATCATATTTGTCACGGAGGATGGCCAGACGGTACTCCAGCTGCCGCAAGTATTCATATCCTTTCACCCAGAAATGACCGATCTGACTGTAATCATAGAGATGTTTTTCCAGAGTCAGGGTTTCAAAAAACAAAGTCACCACCGAATCATCCTGGTGGACCACAAGGATATATTCTCTCCCCTGCCGGCTTAAATCTGCCAGGATCTCGCCCTCGTAATCCGGTTTGTATACACCTGTCATACGGGCATTTCCAAAAACAAGAAAGCTTTCTACCGCATCATTCATAAGATACACAAGACGGATTTCGCCGTTTTTTACATAAGAATCCACTCTGTACATATTGTCATCGGACTTTTCCGCAATTGCTTCCGAAAAAGCACTTTCTGATCCTGCTTTCTGATCCTGCGGATCTTTCTCATCATTCACTGCAACCAGCTCAAACTGATCTTCACCAAGCAGCTCTGCAAGCTTCTGAAAAGCATCTGGCAACTCTTCAAAAGCCTTCTCGGAAACGTATCTCTCCGGCGCTGTTTTTCCCGCAGTATTATTTCCAGTATTCATCAATTACCTCTTTTGTTCAGTTTTTCTCCGATGACGATCATGATCTCCTGGCCAAGTTTCGTTGGCTGGATACAGATCTCATGGCGGGTGGCATTCAGCTCCAGCCACTGTCCGTCTTCTTTCTTAAGAAAACCTTTACGCGTAAAACATCTCCGCAGGACGGGTCGTTCAAGATCTTTTCTGCTGTTTCCCGAAGTTCCTCTTCGCTCTTATGAACATTCATAAAAACAGGGAATCAAATCCACCGCCTTCTGCATAGGATTCTTTCACATAATCTTCTGCCACATACCTGCAGTTCAAGATCTTTTCCAAATCTTCGTCTGTAAAATCATCCCAGTTTTTATCCATGATTTCGCTGTCCAGACGGCGCTTACACTGGATCTGACCAAGTGCACGGTTGAGATGTTCCTTTGTGCTGTGGATCTCTTCCTCTGTAGCTTCCTGACTCCTGCTCAGAAGTACGCAACCTGCATCTGCCACCTCAGAAGCCAGCAGATAATCCGCTTCCGCAGAAAAATCCTCCGCAAGCTTGGCATCCACAATAGCGATCACATTTCCGATCTCATACCATTTATCCAGCGGTTCTTCATGCAGCGCATCAAAAAATTCATCCACATCAAAGATTCCGGATGGTTCCACGATCACACGGTCATAACCGCACATTCCCATGGCGATCAGTTTTGTCTTAAATCGACGTCTGTGACAGTCCGCATCACATCCACCAGAAACCATCTCCAGCTCACAGTTGTCTCCCATCAGATCCTGAAGCAGCATCATATCCACATTTACTGCCCCGAAATCATTTTCCAGGATACCGATGTTCATGCCTTTTTTCAGAAGATAGGAGGCATATTTTTTTTATAAATGTTGTCTTCCCGGATCCGAGAAATCCGGTTATCAGATCAATTTTTTATCATATTTCTTCCTTTACTTTATCTCAATAATACTCCTGTCCGGCAGACACCGGACTGTTACCAGTATATAATCTTTTGCCCACAAAGAAAAGAGGCGGCCCTGAAAAATCTTCTCAGAACTGCCTCTTTCCGGCTATTTTACCCTTTTATGATTATGTATGAAGATTACTTTGTAAACAGATCTACCAGATCCTGGCCATCGTCATAGCCCTGATCTTTCAGCTCCTGAACAAACCACTCATCTACGCCTCTACCGCTTCTTTGAAGGAATCGATATCCATGTCAGCTTTCTCTGTGAAAGTCACACCGTTTTTGTCTGCCCAGCGTGCTTTGATCTCATCATCACTGGAACGGTTGATGTAACGCTCATACTCAACAGCTTTCTGACCACACTCGTCAACAACAGCCTGCTGCTCCGGTGTCAGCGCATCATAAATATCCTGGTTGATGCAGAAGAACAGGCAGTCATAGATTGCATCCCACATGGAGCAATATGGCTGTACCTCCTGTACACTGGCTGCATCGATGGCGGGCAACGGATTCTCCTCGCCCTCTACCGTATTCTGCTGAAGTGCTGTGTAGGTCTCGGACCAGTTCATATTTGTAGCATCTGCCCCCCATCTCTTATAACACTCCATAAGAAGATTAGAGCCTGCTACACGAACCTTCAGATTCTTCATATCATCTACAGATTTTACCTCATGCTTGCTGTTTGTCAACTCACGAAATCCGTTCTCTGCAATACCCATACAGTGAAGTCCGTAGCCGTTAAGGATCTCCTTCAGCTTGTCTCCGGCCTCTCCGTCAAACTTCGCATCTGCATCATCGTAGGAATCATAGATGAACGGCAGGGATACCACATTGAAGCGTGGATCAAATGCAGAATAGATCAGATTGGAATGCATGGAGATCTGTACCGGGTCTCCGTTCATCAATGCCTGGATTCCCTCGGACTGATTTCCGTTTGTCAGCTGATCCGCTGCGTAAATGTTAACCTTGACCTTTCCTCCGGTAGCCTTTTCCATGAGTTCACCGAACTTACGTCCTCCATCAGCCCAGGTACTTGTCTCCGTTGTGGAGCATGCAAAGTTCCAGGTTGTCTCAGGCCAGTTCAGATCACTGTAATCCTCCACGGTATCTACCGAATCCTCTGTAAACAGATCTACAAGATCCTGTGCATCGTCATAGCCTTCACTCTTAAGCTCCTTTACAAACCAGTCGTCGATTCCGTCTACTGCTTTCTTGAAGGAATCGATATCCATATCCTCTTTCTTTGTAAAGGTCACACCGTTGCTCTTCTCCCAGCGGCTCATGATCTCCTCGTCGCCGGAACGGTTGATATAACGCTCATACTCAACAGCCTTCTGGCCTGCCTCATCAACAACCTGCTGCTGTTCCGGTGTCAGGCTGTCATAGATATCCTGGTTGATACAGAAGAACAGACAATCATAGATTGCATCCCACATGGAGCAGTACGGCTGTACCTCCTGTACACTGGCTGCGTCGATCGCAGCAACGGGTTCTCCTCACCCTCTACCGTATTCTGCTGAAGTGCTGTGTATGTCTCAGACCAGTTCATATTTGTGGCATCTGCCCCCCATCTCTTATAGCATTCCATAAGAAGGTTGGAACCGGCCACACGAACCTTCAGGTTCTTCATGTCGTCTACTGTTTTTACTTCATGCTTGCTGTTTGTCAGCTCACGGAAACCATTCTCTGCGATTCCCATACAATGAAGTCCGTACTCACCAAGGATTTCTTTCAGCTTTTCTCCGGCCTCACCGTCAAATTTTGCATCTGCGTCATCGTAGGAATCATAGATAAACGGCAGGGATACTACATTGAATCTCGGGTCAAATGCAGAGTAGATCAGATTGGAATGCATGGAAATCTGTACCGGGTCTCCGTTCATCAGTGCCTGGATTCCCTCGGACTGATTTCCGTTTGTCAGCTGGTCTGCTGCATAAATATTAACCTTGACTTTTCCGCCGGTTGCTTTTTCCATAAGCTCACCGAATTTACGTCCGCCGTCAGCCCAGGTACTTGTCTCCGTTGTAGAGCATGCGAAGTTCCATGTCATCTCCGGCCAGTCAAGATCACTGTAATCTGCGATGGTATTAAAGGAATCACTTCCGTCTCCGGCATCCTTGGAGCTCTGGCTTCCTGTGTCAGAAGACTGGTCTCCTGTATAGGAGCCCTCTTTTGCAAGCGCCTTCGGAAGAGCTGTGGAAACAGCCGGAATATAAGTGATGATCAGAAGAACTGCAACGGATGCAGCGATCATCGGCATAACTGCTCTGGAGATCTGCTGAAGAGTAACCTCCAGACCTTTTTTGATCTTGATACTGATGGCAACGAAAAGGTTTACACCTACAGGAGGTGTTACCTGTCCGATCGCAAGGTTAACTGTTGCCATAACACCGAATGCTACCACATCATAGCCCAGAGCCTTACATACCGGAAGCATGATCGGTACAAAAATATACATTGCAGAGTTTGCATCAATGAAGCATCCTGCGATCAGGAAAATGATGTTTACGATCAGAAGGAAGGTAAACTGATTATGTGCAATGCCGGCAAGAAGCTCCGATGCCGCATTTGCAATACCAAACTTGGTACATACAAAAGAGAACAGGGAAGCACTCGCTACGATCAGCATGATTCCGCCTGTTGTCTTTGCAGAATCCACAAGAATGTCAAACAGATCTTTGAGCTTAACCTCACGGTAGATCACCATACCAACAAACAGACCGTAAACAACAGATACGGCTGCAGCCTCAGTTGGTGTAAAGATACCGCCGTAAATTCCTCCGAGGATGATAACCGGCATCAGGAATCCCCAGAATGCATCTTTAAATGTATCCCAGCGCTCTTTTGCGGAGGCTTTTTCACGAGATGGCTGGATATTGTGTTTCTTTGCCTCGATCATAACGATGATCACAAGGGCAACACCCATAAGAAGTCCAGGAACGATACCTGCCATAAACATATCTGCGATGGATACACCTGTGATGGAAGCGTATACAACGAATGCGATACTTGGCGGTATGACAATGGCAATGGAACTGGACGTTGCCATCAACGCTGTGGAGAACGGTGCGGAGAAACCGCCCTGCTCAACCATAGCCGGGATCAGTACTGCTCCAAGTGCTGCAACCGTTGCAGGACCGGAACCGGAGATCGCTCCGAAGAAACATGCTACGATAACACATACGATAGCGATACCACCTTTTTTTTTGTGTCCTACGCAGGTGTCTACGAAGTTGATCAATCGTTTTGGAAATACCGGCTTTTGCCATGATGTTTCCGGACAGAACAAAGAACGGGATGGCAAGAAGCAGGAATTTACTGATTCCTGAGTACATGTTTGTAGCTACGATGGTCAGTGATGTGCCGGAATAAAGGATGGCACATACAGATGACAGACCCAGGCAGATCGCAATGGGAAGTCCCAGGATCAGGAAAATAAAGAAGGAGATAAATAAGATTGCACTGATCATTTATTTTTCCTCCTTTTCATCATCTTTTTTCAGGCAGAAGTCCAGACAGTACTCAATAAAATGAAGGATCATACAGCCTGCTCCGATCGGTACGAAGGACCAGAAGATCCACTCCGGCCAGTTCAGTACGAAAGTTCTCTTGCCGTTTGCCAGCTGTGTAAGAACTTTGTCCATTCCGTATTTAAACAGGATTGCGGAAAAAACAATGCTGAGAACCGTGATCAGGATCACAGATGGTTTTTCCAGTTTTTCGGAAGACGGTCTGTAAACAATGTCAGACTTACCAGTCCTCCTTTTTTCGCGGCAGGCAAGTGCTGCTGCCAGAAGTGTGATGAGAACGAACACCGCTACAACAAGTTCTTCTGTAAAAGACCATGAGCGGTGGATGACTTTACGGGAAAAAACATTTCCCACAGTCAGCACAAGGATCAGCAGTGTGGAAATGACCAGTACGATTTTTTCTACTGCTGCAAGTGCATTCATGAGTTTTTTGTACACTTTCATACTCTTTCCCCTTTTGTATATTTTTCCGGTTTCAGATCCTTACCGCGTGGTTTAAAATGTTTTGGATAAAAAAAAATCCGTCCCCTCTCAGGGACGGATATAAAATTCCGCAACCACCCTGTTTCTCCATTGAAACAAGCACGATTCTGCAACGTACCGGCATACGCGACTTCTGTAACGGGAAGTACCCGTGAAAACCTACTTACTTGTCTGAAACTTTCGGCTTTCCTTCTCAGGGATGATATTCAAGGCAGTTCCGACGCTGCATCACACCAGTCACAGCTCTCTGAAGACGGTTCCTCTGTCTTTACTGATTCCCTTCATGGAATTTACTTCTGTTATGTGTTAACTCTTTAATGAGTTAAACCAATTCTAACTCTGTTTGTTTTGATAGTCAAGTTTTTTTTTTTCAAAACACCTTCATGCGTTCTTTCCTTCTCCGGCGAAGTACTCCTCACAAGCTTTACAACCACACCGGAAAGCAGGAATACTGCGATAAGGTTAGGGATTGCCATCAGACCGTTGAAGGTCTCTGCGATACTCCAGAGAAGTCCGAGATCAACAGTTGCGCCGATGATCGCTACCAGAGAGTACAGTACCATAAAAGGCCTGATAGCTTTTTCCTTAAAAAGGAACTCCGCACATCTGGCTCCGTAAAAGTCCCCATCCAATGATAGTGGAAAATGCGAAGCAGCACATGGCAACTGCTGTAAAGATGGAAACCCAGTTTCCGTATGTACTGGTAAAACCGCTGATGGTAAGCTCCGCTCCTGCTGCTGCGCCATAACCAACCGGCACCCCGCTGCAGAGGATGACAAGCGCTGTCAGCGTACAGATCACGATCGTGTCCGTGAATACCTCAAAGATCCCGAAAAATCCCTGTTTTACAGGTTTTCTGGTGTCTGCACAGGCATGTGCGATGGAACCGGTACCAAGACCTGCCTCATTGGAAAAATACCTCTGGAAACACCTTTTTCATACTCATGAAAAAGCTTCCTACTACGCCGCCTGTCACAGATGCCGGATTAAATGCCCCTCTGATGATAGCGCTGAAAACCCCCGGAACATTTTTCCAGTTGATGATAACTACACCGACGGCAAGAATAATATAAAACAATGCCATAAACGGTACCAGCTTTTCTGTAACCTGGCCGATCCTTTTGATTCCGCCAAGCAGGATCATTGCCACAAGAATCGCAAGGATGATCCCCATAACAAGGTTTACCGTAGAAGTATTGTCTGCAGTGATCACATTGTAATTGATCAGTGCAGAATCAATGGCTGTTGTAATGGTATTAACCTGAGTTGCATTTCCGGTTCCGAAAACAGTGAGCACACCGAAGGCGGAAAACAGATAGGCCAGCCAGTGCCAGTGTTTTTTAAGACCATTCTTAATGTAATACATTGGTCCTCCAACCAGATCTCCGTTGGCATTGGTTTCGCGGAAATGTACTGCAAGTGTTACCTCGGAAAACTTTGTACACATTCCCAGAATTGCGGAAATCCACATCCAGAATACGCTCCCGGTCCTCCGATGGCGATGGCACCTGCCACACCTGCAATATTTCCGGTTCCCACGGTAGCCGCCAATGCGGTGCAAACAGCCTGAAACGGTGTCAGACTTCCATCGGAAGCTTCTCTTTTCCGAAGCATACGTCCGATAGTGACCTTGATGGCATAGGGGAATTTCCGGATCTGGAGAAAATTCGTGCGGATACTTAAATAAAGACCTACACCAATAATACAGATCATCGCAGGAACGCCCCAGATAAAATTGTTTACAGCAGCATTCACTGATTCAATAACAGATAACATTCTATAATCCTTCCCTTATTTAATTTTGTCTTTTCGGTCAGTACGTTTGTTTGTACAAAAAAGACGATTCTCCAAATTATAGCACATTTTCTGTCGAATGTATAAGAGAAAAGCTTTATAATTTTACTGCGATAAACAAAGGAAGTGAATAAAGCACTCATCTGCGGTCAGTATCATTTTCCTCGTCATCCAGGAATGCAAGCATATATCCCCAGTATTTCTCCAGGATCTTGCCACGGCTTCCGTAGATCTCATGTTTTGTTCCGATCATATGGATATAATCGCAGGTGGTTTTTCCCTGACGGTTGATCTTTCCGGCAAAATTTTTCAGGGCACGGACAGACACCAGATCTTCGGTCTGGGCCTGGATGAGCAGCATTGGTGCCGTATACTTTTTCCAGCCGTAGAGACGCAGATACCAGCTCATCTCTGCGGAAGCCCAGAGCCAGCCATAGGACGGAGACCAGGTCTGGAGTTCTTTGTGCTCTGCGCGGAGATTTTTGTAACGCTCATATCTTGGTTTTGATGTTGCGGAACTTGTCTCAAAAGAACCGCCGCCATCATATGGTTTTTTGCCTGCTACGTATTCTTCATCTTTTCCCAGAATGCACTTCTCCAGAGCGATTCCGGTGGCTGCAGGCCACGGAACATTTCCGGTAAGAGGCCGGATCATCGGGGAGGAAAGAATTACTTTGTGAAACCAGTCCGGCTCCCAGGCTGCCGCAATACCGCCAATGGCGCCTCCCATGGAATGTGCAAAAAGATCCAGTGGCAGATCCGGGTGAGCTTTTTTTATGTAGCGGCATGCTTTCAGGAAATCACGGACATAACGTCTCCAGGTATCGATGTGTACCAGGAACGGATCTGCAGTAAGGCGGTAACTCCGGCCGTGACCACAGTGTTCCGGAATATACACGTGGTAGCCTTCTTTCAGAAAATAGTAAGCCACTTCATCGTATTTCGCTGCGGATTCTGTAAAACCGTGACTGATGACCACCACACCTTTTGGCGCATCAGACAGATACTGCAGCATGTGGATCTTACCTGTGATCCGTTTGTTTTCATTACGAAATGGGTAGTCTGCTCCCGGTACATATAGTTCTCTTCTCCGGGCTGACAGATATGGCTCTACGGTATTTTTCATGGTTTCTTCGTATTCAGTTTCATGTATGATTTGCATATTGATTAAAAACCTCCTTTACTTTTGGTGTATTGCTTTTTTCTCTGCAATTTATGTTTATCCTTTGTAAGATTTTTGAATGATCGTTGATTTCTGTCTTCTTACAGGATAACAGAATTCACTTCTTCCGGCAATATTTTTTAGTCCATTTTGCTCTTTAATTTCTGTTAAAAAATACCCGGACATTTTTCGCATGTACCGGGCATTTCTGTTATGATTTCTATTATGATTTCTGTTGTGTCAAGCGAATATTCGCAATCCCGAAAAGGACTTCCCTGATTCGGTTAAAAGAATTTCACAATGTCTTCCACATCTTTACGTTTCGGGCGTGCAGGCTCCTCTGCTGCTTTTCCGATTGCAATCACTGCAACTACGGTCTCTGTTTCCGGAATGGAAAGGATCTCACGGAGCTTATCTCCTGTACGGAGTCCCATGATCACAGTTCCATAACCAAGCTCCCATGCTTTAAGAACCAGGTTCTCATTCTGAAGTCCCAGATCATAGCAGCCCCAGCCATTTCCAAGTTCATTATCCGGTGTACCGTCTTTCTGGAAACCGGAACGGTTCTGTACAAAAGTAGTAATGATCAGAGCCGCATTCTCTGCCTTGGGCTGGTTCATTTCCGGAAGGCATTCTTTGCTGATCTTCTCTACCATATCTTCAGATGTCACACAGTAATATCTTCCTGTCTGGGAGTTCTTCCAGCTTGGTGCTTCCTGTGCCGCCCTGATTATGGTAAGCAGCTCATCTTTTGTGATCTTTCCCTCCGGGCTGTATTTACGGATGGTTCTTCTCTCTTCGATCAGTTTCTGAAATTCCATATTGATCCTCCTCGCCTGGTGATGCAGAATTTGTGTAATTATTATTAAGTTCTGCGGTTATTGGTATGCTGATTTATATGTTCATATTTTTCATGAAATAATTTTAGCACAATACTGTGTTGAAATCAATTTGTACTATGAACAACGCACATACTGTAAACATTGAACACTGCTGTTCGCAAAATCACAAGCTTTCTTCTCAGAATTCCAGCATCTGTCTGGAATCTGCACCCTCCTTCTTAAAATCAGAATTCAGAAACTCAATCTTCTTCGGCTGCACCTTGATCAGGTTCATGGTATGCGGCATTTTTTTTCAGCGCATCCAGCGGGATCTTCCGAAACTCTGCCGCTGCATTATACTCATCAGAAAACGGTGCCACAAGCTCTGCCTCTCCTGTCACCTGCATTCCCTTCAGTTTGCCAAAGCCCTCATATTTATCAAAATGGCCAGACACACATGCTTATTCTTTTCCAGTGCGGCAAACTTCTCGCCGCCTTCGGAAAACATCCAGAATGCACCGTGATGATACGTATACTCGATAGGTGTGCAGCGCACAAACTCTCCCGCACCCGTTGCCAGTGCACAGGTTTTATTAGCCAGGATATACTTTTCCACTTCTTTCTTCAGTTTCGCTTCATCCAGCTTTACACTTTCTGCGTCTTTTTTCTTCCAGTAGGACGCAGCCGCCTCATATTCTTCATGGGAAAGATCTGTTTTTTCCAGAATCTCCTCACATTCATCTTTATCCAGGCACAGTGGGATTCCTGTTACGCTGTTTACATTAAATCCACCGTACCCAGGTTCCTGTCACCTCTAGGATATCTCCTACTTTATAGTCGGAAGAATACTCGTCATTCTTTTTGATCACTTTGATCTTTGCCATGTTTTATCCCTCCCATATCTTGGCAATATATCCAAGTTTCACTAATAAATATGATTTTCCGAAAAAAGTTGTCAATTAACAGACGCTTTATCTTTACGATTTACCACATAAATTCCCACGCAGACAAGGAACAGTGCGATCAGGCTTCCCAGATTAAATGCCTGACGTACTTCTCCCAGGACCAGTGCAGACAAAATCACACTGAACAGCGGATTTACAAATCCAAAAATGGCAACTCTGGATACATCATTCCATGCAAGCAGCACTGACCACAGCGTATAAGCCACAGCGGAAACCATCGCAAGATAAAAAATAATTCCGATTCCTGCTGCATTCACCACTCCCAGATGTCCGCCCATTATTTTTCCGATAAGGAACAGAACAATTCCTCCCATGGTAAACTGTGTTCCGCTGAGTATTACCGGCGACACTTTTCTGGAAAAAATATTAATCAGTACTGTAGACATTCCATAAGAAAACTGCGCGATCAGGATAAATCCTTCTCCCGTAAGCTTAAATCCTACATCCAGGGAATTTCCCATCAGGTTGATCACAACGACGCCTGCAAAACCCAAGATACATCCGATCATCTTTCTTCCTGTCATACGCTCCTTACGGAAAATAAAAACAGGATAACAGAATTGCGATAAAGTTTCCAAGGCCTGTGATGATCGCACCTTTTACTCCGGAAGTATGCGCCACTCCGATATAAAAGAAGAAATACTGACACACCGTCTGCGCCAGGCAGACCGGTACTGCATATTTCAGGATCGTCCGGTCCGGGATCATCACTTTCCGTTCACTGATGGACGCAAAGATCAGTACCAGAATCCCTGCCAGTGCAAAACGCACTCCCGCAAAAACGATCTGGCTTGCGGTATCTGCAGAATCCACCTGCATCAGACGATATCCTGTCTTGATCAGCGGGATCGCACTTCCCCAGAGAAGACAGCAGACACAGGCAAGTGCCGCCACCACCCAGGTTTTTGTCAACGTTGTTTTTGTTTGTTCCATTTGTTTATTCTCTCTTTCCCAAAACTTCTTCCATCTGACTTAAGATGGATCTTATTTCATTTATTGCACTGATGCTGACATCTCGAAAATCAATCTTTTTCTCTTTTCCGCGAAGTTCCGATTCATAAGTTCTGGCTTTCTCTTCATCTTTGTCCTTATATCTGGCTTTTCCAATCCACCAGGCATTGGAATCCGCATGATCCGGATATTCCGTACTTCCCTGGATCAGAAAATCCTTCGGCGTTTTCTGTCAATGCTGTTTTCAGTTTTTCTGCTTTATTCCGAAATTCTTCCGTTACCTGCGGGTAATGTTCTTTTATATAGAAGAGATTTTTGTGAATGCAGGTGGCACTTTTTTCCATCAGTTTCCGTTCTTCCGGATTCTTAAAATTATCATATTCCCCTGGTTTCACTTCCCAGCCACGGATAGACTTACTCAGTTCCATCAGCCAGTACACATGTCGAGAAACATCATCCGGGAACATGAAATAGGTAGAAAATTCATGATCGATCATCGGCGCAAGGCTGATAATCTCGCCCTCTTTATCACAGAGAAAAGCTACATTCTCATAATGATAATTCTGGTCTCCCTTCAGAACAGAGATCAGTACCTGCATGGCAAGCTGCTCTGCCAGATCTTCGTGTTTCTGGAAAAATTCCGATTCAAAGATGTCCCGGTAATCGTAAAACATCTGGCAATAGTTTACATAATTATCTATGTCGACTTTTTTTTATCCGGATATTTTCGGAAAAACTCCAGAAGATTCTGAAGGGACTCTCCCTCCTTATATGCCACAGGAACTGCGGTTCCATAATCAAGATATTTCTCATTTACTTCCTCATAACCTTCACAGGTCGCCAGCTCGTACTGAGGCGCAGGCATAAAATATTTATTGATGACCGTTGACCAGAATACCTCTGCATAAGCATATAGTGGTGTCGAAAATGGCTTGGATTTCGTCAGTGGTTTAAAGATCATGTTCCCTGGAAATATGGGGAAATGCTTTTCCCCGCTTACCACACCTACTGCTTCAGCTTTAAGGTTTCCAATGCGGTCTTTGTATTGATAATGTGTAACTTTATAACACATAGCAGTCATATCGTATTGCTTTCCCCTTCAATGTATAAGACGGTTCCCGACCGGCAAGACATTCACTTTTTCAGCGGACGTTTGACAATGATCTTATCCGGATTCGCCTTGATCGCTGCATCAAAAAGATCCGTTTCCTCAGAACACGGTGGTTCCAGTTTCTGGATCAGCTGAAGTTTCTTATTGATCAGGCTGGATTTCTGTCTTGCCGGAAACATAGGGTCCAGATAGATCACGTCCACCGGATCAAGAAGTTTTGACATGCATTCCACACTGTTTCCTTCGATCACTTTCATACGACTGGCAATGTCTTTCAGATCTATATTTTTCTTCGCACGGCGAATCGCATCTTTCAGAAGAGCTGCGATCACCGGATTCTGCTCATACAAAGTAACTTCATACCCCTGAGCAGCCAGAAGAAAGGCATCTTCCCCCATTCCGGCTGTGGCATCAATGGCCTTCCTGCCCTCTTTATCAGACTTGGCAGCTTTCACCAGCATCTCATGCTGCAGCCGTCCATTGGTCACTCTGTGCAGCATAGACTCTACGAAATCCCCCTGATAGGTCAAACCAAATCCCGACAGAGATACCCCTTTAGAATCAAACCGACAGTAAGATAATCCCCCGGCTTATCCTGAATCGGCGCATCCGTCCTCCTGGCAAAAGACTCTGCCTGATCCCTTTGTCCACCCTTTCCAAGGCAGACTACGATTTATTGTTCATTTTTGTTGTTCTCACTTCCATGGTTGTTTGTGGTAATCCTGAAGATATAAGTATAACATAGTATTACCAAACATCGTATCATTTTTTTGAGAATGTCACATCATTTCTTAATGTTCCTCCACGACAAACGCATGAATGGTTAGCAACTGCAAATTCTATTTTTTTCTACTTTTTAAGCTTCTAAAAGCTCTTCTAAATACTTAATTGGACGCAAACTTACTACGAACCTTTTCTTTCTCATTGACAACTTATGTCTTGATAGTTCTGCTGGTTTCAAAATACTCAGGCTCCATTTTCTTATAATGTTCAAATTTTGTGCCGCCATTTTATCGATTGTCGTATTTGCATCCTCCCGAAATGTTACATCCAAATGCCAATGCATACTTTCTATACTCCAATGACCTCGCACCGCTCGGCTGACTTCGTTGATATCCGTTT
>ENA-OQAR01000053-OQAR01000053.1-human-gut-metagenome-genome-assembly--contig:-NODE-53-length-24345-cov-4.259683_pt1 | contig 24345 bp, 30 predicted proteins | sample MGYA00242738_ERZ504533 | MGnify/ENA primary metagenome ERZ504533 (study PRJEB26092, sample SAMD00036276) | human gut metagenome | host: Homo sapiens | study: EMG produced TPA metagenomics assembly of... | reverse complement strand
GGTTCGCTGTTTCCGCCACTGGCGGCGCTCACCTTTGCAGCATCCAGTATTATCTGCGCTTTTGGCTTGGCATCTGCCGCACCTCGCTCGCCGTATCGGCACTTAGAATTATGCGGTATTGCCCTAAGGTGTATCTGAAAACAAAGAAATAGACGATATTTTTGACTTTTCAGATACACCCTAGTATGGTTTTGTCAGCCTCGATTTTCCGTTGGTGCTTCCGGTGACGCCTGCCGCTTGTTGTCGGCCTCCATCTTGACCCCGCACAGCCCCAGCGCACGCTGGAAAGACTTTGGCCCCTTATACAAAATACCCGTGATCCCCAGGTTATAGGCTGCCTGGGCGTTCACCTTGGTATCATCCACAAAAATGGTTTCGTCATAGGCAAGGCCGTATTTTTGCATCATCAGGCCAAAAATTTTCGGGTCGGGTTTGCTCAGGTGTACTTCGCACGAGGCAATGCCGCCGTCAAACAGCGGGAAAAAAAAGTCCCGCTGGCGGATTTCGTCAATCACGTCCTGCGAAATGTTGGAAAGGTAATACAGCCGGTAGCCCGCCAGCTTCAGCTTGCACATCGTTTTTACCGTGCGCTTGTTGGTGTGCAGGATGCTCTGCCATTCATCAATGACAGCCTGCACCTCAAAGGTACGGCCGCGCTCAGCAGCGTTTTCCAGCATCAGGCGGTTAGCAGTGCCGCGGCTGATGACCCCGCGGTCCAGCTCTTCCCATTCTTTGCTGCCAAAGGTCAAATCAAACACTTCATCTTCGGCGCTCTTGTTCAAAAAATGATCCATCAAAAAATCCCGCGGCTTAAAATCCACCACAACGCCGCCCAGATCAAAAATGATGTTTTTATACATAAACGGTTTATCCCTCCGGTTTTGGCTTACATCATACCTGCATAGCAGTCTGTATTATCCCTTATTATACACATAATTGCCCCAAAGCACAAATAAATTATTTACAGCATAATCTGTAATAGGTGCAAAATGGGAAAAGGGGTGGTGGCATGACACTGCGTGACTTGAGCGAGAAAGATGTGATTCAGCTGAAAACAGGGGAGAACCTTGGCCGCATTGATGACCTTGCCTTTGAGGATGGCCAGATCACCCAGGTGGTCCTGCACGGCCGCGCCCGAATGTTCGGCTTGCTGGGGCGGGACGATGATTTGTTCATTCCCTGGGCCGCTGTCAAAACCATAGGGACAGATGTTATCATGGTGGATGCCGAAGTGCCGCCCCCGCACGCAAATCACATCAGAAAAGGCTGGATGTAAAATCACTGAAAAATCTTCTTGACAGGGGTGAACATTTTGTGAGACTGTGCTATAATATTTTGAAAGAGTAACTTCCAGATACTGCCACCCAAGGAAAGGGGAGCCCGCCATGCAGATGAACGAAAAGCAAACCCTGCTGGCCGGTGCTGCCGCCCTTGCGCTGATCGTATTTGGTGCGCTATTCTGGATCGCTCCTGTCTGGCAGTTTGGTTATGCCCCGGCTGCCTATCAGCCGCCTGTTTTGCTGGCACAGGCCGAACCTGCACCGGAACCCACGCGGGAAGAACAGGGGCCAGTCAACATCAATACCGCTTCGGCCGAAGAGCTGATGCGGCTGCCCGGCATTGGGCAGGCAAAAGCGGAAGCCATTCTGGCGGACCGCGCGGCAAACGGCCCCTATGCAGCGCCGGAAGACCTGACCCGCGTGAAAGGAATATCCCAGCGCATGGTGCAGCAGTGGGGAAGTGATATTACCGTTGGCGGCTGACCCCGCTGCCCGATGGCGGAGCTAGAAAATAAAAACTGATTTTAGCCTCGCTCAACACCCCTGAACATCCGTAAGGAGGAACCTGTTTTGGAAAACCCGTCGGAGAGCATTTTTATCAACCGGGAACTCAGCTGGCTGGATTTTGACAGCCGCGTGCTGGCCCTTGCCAAAGAAAAAAGCGTTCCCCTGGCAGAGCGCATCAAATTTGCCGCCATTTTCGGCAGCAATATGGATGAGTTTTTTATGGTGCGTGTTGGCTCGCTGTATGACCAGACGTTGCTGAAAAACAATAAGCTGGATATCGTCACCCATATGACGCCATCGGAACAGATCGCCGCCATCACCCCGCGCGTAGCGGAGCTGCAGGCAAAGTGTGATAAATACTATCAGCACTTACTTTCCGCCTTGAAAGAGAACAAGTACATCAAGGTCGATTTTGACCACCTGGACAAGCAGCAGGAGCACTACTGGAAAGCATATTTCACCTCTGAAATCCTGCCCATCCTGAGCCCGCAGGTGGTGGACCAACGCCACCCGTTCCCGTTCCTGCGCAATAAAGAAATTTATTATGCCGCCCAGCTCAACAGCAAGAGTGACGGTGTATATTACGGCATTATCCCCCTCAGCGGCCAGTTTGAGCAGCTGCTGTTTATCAAAAATCCAGACGGCACCACAAGCTTTGCCTTTGCGGATGAGCTGATCGCCCATTACGCCGCCAGCATCTTTAATAAAAGCACGCTGCAGAACGCCTGTCTGTTCCGCGTGACCCGCAATGCGGATATCACGGTGGACGAGGGCATGATGGATCATGATATCGACTTCCGCGATGTGATGAGCGAGCTGCTGAAAAAGCGCCGCAAGCTGGCCGCTGTGCGCCTGCAATTCTGGCCCAGCGCTCCGCAGGAGATCGTCAAGTTCCTGCGGGACAAGCTGGTGGTCCCGGCGGACCGCTGCTATACCCAAACTTCGCCGCTGGACCCTGGGCTTTTGTTCCGCCTGGCCAGCCGCGTTTCGGCAGACAGCAACCCCGCTTTTCCTATCCGCCAGCCCGCCCGATTCAGGCCCCCGCGGATTATGATCTGTATGCCGAAGCCCACAAACATGACGTTCTGCTCTCTTACCCGTACCAGAGCATCCGCCCGTTCATCCGCATGCTGATGAAAGCAGGTTCCGACCCGGATGTTGTCAGCATCAAAATGACCCTGTACCGCATGGCAAGCGATTCCCAGATCGTGCAGGCGCTGATCAATGCAGCGGAAAACGGCAAGGAAGTTACCGCCATGGTGGAGCTGCGCGCCCGCTTTGACGAGCAGAACAACATCGACTGGTCCAAACAGCTGGAAGAAGCTGGCTGCACGGTGTTCTATGGCTTTGATGATTACAAAGTCCATTCCAAGCTGACCCTGATCACCAGCAAGGTGAACGGCAAATACCACTACCTGACCCAGATTGGCACAGGCAACTATAACGAAAAAACCAGCGAGCTGTACACTGACCTTTCCTTCATCACCACCCGGCAGGAAATCGGCGAGGAAGCCAGCGCAGTGTTCAACAATATGGCTTTGCAGCGCCTGACCAGTGAGGCCGATACCATGCTGGTGGCACCGTTGCGCTTCAAGAGCGTTCTGCTGGAACAGATGGACCGCCAGATTGACCGCGCCCGCCGCGGGCTTCCGGCATCCATGATTTTGAAAAACAACTCCATCAATGACCCGCAGATCATCAACAAGATCAGCGAGGCCAGTTGCGCCGGTGTGCGGGTGGATATGATCGTGCGTGGCATCTGCTGCATCAAAGCAGGGGTGCCTGGAAAGACCGAGAACGTCCACATCCGCAGCATCGTTGGCCGCTATCTGGAACATTCCCGCATTTATTGCTTCGGTGAAGGCGAAGACATGACCATCTATATCGCCTCCGGCGACTTCCTGACCCGCAACACCGAGCGTCGTGTCGAAGTCGGCGTGCGGGTGGATGATCGTGAGATTGCCAAAAAGCTGCGCGGCATCCTCGACCTACAGCTGCGGGATACCGTCAATGCACGGGAAATGCAGCCTGATGGCATATATACCCGCGTAAAGCCTAAGCAGGGCGAGCCGCCGGTGGACAGCCAGATGGCAATGTATGGCTACTTCCAGCACGGCTTTGAAACCGCACACCCCGCCGCACCCACCAGAAAGGCTGCCGCCAAACCGGTTCAAAAGCCCAAGCGCCCCACGCCCCATTCCCACAAACCGGAAAATAAGCGCTTCCGCGGTTTTCTTGACAGCCTGTTTGGCCACAAAAGTAACCCCCCGCAAAAGGCTGTTCTGCACCATTTCCCCGCCTGACGGCAGGGGATGCCGCATCAGCCCCGGAATGATATGGAACCGCCAAAAGTAAAACGGTTAAGGAGAACATAAACGTATGAAAACCTGTGTTGTAACAGCAACCTATGGCTGCGCTCCCAACAAAGTATGGCTGTACATGACCAACCCCACCCTGAACAGCTGGAACCCGACTGTTGCTTCGGCGGAGGTTGACCTGGAAGGCATGCACATTGTTGAGAAAAACAAGGACGGCACTACCACGGATATCCACTTTGACAAGCTGGATAAGCCCCGCCGTATCAGCTGCACTTTTACCCGCGGCAAGATCCGCGGCGCTTTTACCGCCATCCTGCTGGGCAGCGCCGATTCCACCAGCCTGGAATGCACGCTGGATGTGGAAGGTCTTGGTCTGTTCGCCAAGCCGCAGAAAAAGCTGGAAGCGTATCTGGAAACCTTGCGCAAAGTACTGGGTGACTAAACCAGAATCAGATTCACAATATCTTTGGTAAATTGATAAAACAGATAAAGCGGGGCACTGCATTGTGGTGCTCCGTTTTTCTATACCGGAAGCTGCTTTTTCGGGAAGTCTGTCCGCAGAACTTTACACGGTACTTGTGATGCAGCGCCCCGCTTTCTTGCATACCCACCCGCCCCCGCTGCATATATACAAAATATGCCGCAATGCAAAGAAAGGGGACTGCCTATGTGGGAGAATGCCGCCAAACATACTGATACACCACCCGCGCCACCCGCTGCGGCGGAGCCCGGCGAATATGATACGCTGCTGTGGGCACAGATCATCCTGTGCGTGCTGATTGCCGCCGGGGTATTCGCTGCCCGCGCGCTGGAACTGCCGCTGTACAGCACGCTGCGCACCGATTACCGCTATGCGCTGGCCCAGCCCGGCCCCGATTTCTGGAACACGGATGGCTCCCGCAATGTCGTGCGCTTTACACAGGAAACTTTTGCCGAGTTGCGCGGGGTGCTGCGGCAAGTCACCGCCCAAACGCCGGAAACCGCCGCCCGCACCGGCACTGTCCACGGCCAGCCGCTGGCCAGCGCCGAAGCATATCTGCCGGGGGTTATGCTCCAATATCCTCTGCCGGGCAAACCTGCTGTTGAAACCTCCGCTTACGGAACCCGTATTGATCCCGTGCAGGGCAAAACAACAGGAGTTCCATACCGGTGCGGATCTTTCCGCTGTGCAGGGTACACCGGTTTATGCTGCCGCAAGCGGGGTGGTGCGCATAGCCCGGAATCATGCGAGCTATGGCAATTATGTCCGTCTGCTGCACCCCGGCGGGGATGAAACGATCTATGCCCATCTGCAATACCTGTTTGTCCGCCAGGGTCAGCAGATTCAGGCGGGGCAGTGCCTGGGCACCGTGGGGCAGACCGGCAACGCCACCGGCCCGCACCTGCACTTTGAGCTTTTGCACGCCGGTGTGCGGTATGACCCAACCCGGGCCCTTGCCAAAGCGGGTCTCCAGGCGGAACCATGAAGCAGCCGCACCACATTTTAGCCGTCCGTATCGCGCACCCGGTCTGGACACTCTTTCTCCTCGCTTTGGCGCTGGCCGTTGACCACACCGGCATTGTCCGCCTAGGGCTTCTGTGCTCCTGCCTGCATGAATGCGGCCACCTGCTGGTGTGGGTACTGCTGACCCGTTTGCCCCCAACGCTTATTATCTGTCCAACCGGTTTCTGTCTTTCCCTGCGTGGGGTGGTGCTGACGCCAAAGCAGTTTATCATTCTTGCCGCTGCGGGGCCAGCGGTCAATCTGGTGCTGGCGGCAGGGGGCATTGCCTGGTTGCTGGGCCATCCTGCCAGTTACCGCCTGTGTTATTTCATCGCGGCCAATCTGCTTCTGGGGGCATTCAACCTGCTGCCGATCCATGGGCTGGATGGCTGGCAGATCAACTCCAACCTGGGTATCCTGTTTCGTTTCAAGATCCAAACCCAGAAGCATTCCTGCGTGAATTGAGGTTGCATTTTGCGCTGTTTTGGGCTATCATATAAAATAGAAAAGTTGTGTAAAGCAATAAATGAACAATAACTGCCTGCGGTCAACACCTGTGCTGCAGGGTATGGAAGGATGGCAACATGGCCGAATTTTCCCCTAAGTTGAAAGAAGCGCTCAGTCTGGTTCAAAAGCCGGGCCGCTATACCGGTGGTGAACCGGGCTGCACCTATAAAGATAAAGCAAACGTTGATGTGCGCATGGCGTTCTGCTTCCCTGATACCTATGAGATCGGCATGTCCTTTTTGGGCGAAAAAATCCTGTACGAGCTGCTTAACCGCCACGAAAACTGGTGGTGCGAGCGAGCCTTTATGCCCTGGGTGGACATGAAAGAGCAGATGGAGCGCCTGCATATTCCGCTCTACTGCCTGGAAAGCAAGGACCCGCTGACGGATTTCGATATCGTTGGCTTCTCATTGGAATACGAGCTTTGCTATACCAATATCCTTGCCATGCTGGATCTGGCAGGCATTCCGCTGCGCGCTGCGGATCGTGACGAGCGCTGGCCGCTGATCATTTCCGGCGGCCTGCGTCTGCAACGCCGAACCGATGGCGGATTTCTTTGATATCATGCAGCTGGGCGAAGGCGAACAGATGCTGCAGGACATCTGCGCCACCGTGGAAGCAGGTAAAAAGGCTGGCTGGAACAAGGACCAGCTGCTGTTTGAACTTTCAAAAATTCCCGGCGTGTATGTGCCGTCCTTCTATGATGTAACCTACCTGCCGGATGGCCGGGTGGAAAGCATCAAGCCTAACCGCCCCGGTGTGCCGGAACGTGTGACCAAGGCCATTGTGAAGGACATGGACAGCTTTGTTCCGCCGGAAATTTTGTTGTGCCCATGGTGGGTGCTGTGCAGGACCGTGCCTGTGTGGAAGTTCTGCGCGGCTGTGTGCGCGGTTGCCGGTTCTGCCAGGCAGGCCAGCTGTACCGCCCGTTCCGCGAGCGCTCGCCCAAGCTCATCAGCGAAAGCGCCCGTGTGCTGTGCCGCAACACCGGGTACGATGAACTGAGCCTTTCCAGCCTGTCCACCTCCGACCATTCCCGTCTGGAGGATATCCTGGACGAGCTGAATTCCTGGGCGGAGACCGACCATGTCAGCCTGTCGTTGCCGTCTCTGCGTGTGGACAACTTCTCGCAGTCTCTGGTGGAAAAAACCACCAAGGTGCGCAAAAGCGGCTTGACCTTTGCGGCGGAAGCCGGCACCCAGCGCCTGCGCGATGTCATCAACAAAAACGTTACCTGGGACCAGATCGAGCGCGGCTGCCGCATTGCCTTCGCGGAAGGCTACACCTCCGTCAAGCTCTACTTTATGATGGGCCTGCCCACCGAAACACTGGAAGACATCAAAGGCATTGCCGATACCGCCCAGCAGGTAGTGGACCTGTATTACAGCATGGAGCACCCCAAAGGCAAGGGCGTGCAGGTTACCATCAGCGTGGCCTGCTTTGTGCCCAAGCCGGATACCCCGTTCCAGTTCTGCGCCCAGGACCGCCGCGAAACCCTGCGCGAAAAGCAGAAGTACCTGCTCAGCTGTGTGCACTCGCGCAAAATCAAGGTCAACTATCACGACAGCGCCACCAGCGTGCTGGAGGGTGTGTTTGCCAAGGGTGACCGCCGCATGGGCCGCGTGATTGAAACTGCCTATCACAACGGCGCATTCTTTGATACCTGGGAGGAGTTCTTCAGCTATGACCGCTGGTTGGAAGCATTTGCTGCCTGCGGCCTGGACCCCGATTTTTATAACTACCGCGCCTTGGGCTTGGATGAAGTAACCCCGTGGTCGCACCTGGATGTGGGTGTGACCCATGCCCACCTGGTGCGGGAATACCAAAAGGCCCTGCAGGCGCAGACCACACAGCCCTGCAACCGCCAGTGCTCGGCCTGCGGTGCCAATAAACTGCTGGGAGGACCCTGCTTTGATTACAGTAAGAATTCGCTTTGAAAAAACGGGCGAAGCTGCCTATATCTCGCTGCTGGACCTGCAGCGCGTGTTCCATCGCATCTTAAAGCGCAGCGGTCTGCCGGTGTATTACACCCAGGGCTTTAACCCGCATATCTATCTTTCCTTTGCGTGCCCGCTGTCTTTGGGGCAGGAAAGCCTGTGTGAGTGCTGCGAGGTAAAAACCGAAGCTGAGAACCCCCAGCTGGATACCTGGTGCGATGTTTTGCAGCCCTACATGCCGCGCGGTATCAAGGTGCTCAGCGCCCAACAGGCGCAGAATAAGGTAGCGGAGATCGACCATGCTTCTTATCTTGTCACTCTGCCCGCCAGCGCCGCCGCTGCGCTGGATGCTTACAACGCAGCCGAAAACGCCATGGTGGTCAAAAAGACCAAGCGCGGCCAGAAAGAGCTGGACCTGAAAACCATTATCCCGCATGTTGAATATGAACAGGCAGGGGAGCAGCTGCAGTTTAACCTGGTGTTGCCCTGCGGCTCCGGCGAAGCACCGAACTATAACCCCGCTTTGCTGCTGGGCTATTTGCAGCAGCAGTACAACATCCCGCCCTGGCTGTGCAGCGTGCTGCGCACGAAGCTTTACACAAAAAACAACGAAGAATTTTGTTAATTTGCCGAAAAGCCCTTGCAAAATCTGCCAGGGTATGTTATTATACTTAAGCGTTAGTGCCGCCGAGCCATCGGCGGGGTAATGACACATCATTATACAGGCGGTCCTCTGCCGCTGTAAGCGGGTATGAACGTCGCAAAACAATGGAGGAATTCATCAATGAACGCAATGCAGAAAATGACCGAGGGCATGATCAAAGAGAACCAGCCCAAGTTTGAAGTCGGCGATACCGTCCGCGTAGCCGTCCGTATCAAGGAAGGCGACAAGGAGCGTATCCAGGCTTTCGAAGGTACCGTTATTGCTAAGAAGCATGGCGGCATCGCGGAGACCTTCACCGTCCGCCGCACCTCTTATGGTGTTGGCGTTGAGCGTGTGTTCCCGGTCAACAGCCCGTTCGTCGAGAACGTTGAGGTTGTTCGCCGCGGTAAGGTTCGCCGTGCAAGCTGTTCTATCTGCGCAGCCGCACCGGCAAGGCCGCCAAGGTCAAGGCTCGCGTCTGATTATCGGCCAATATGCAGCAAAAGGGGAGGACGGTTGGCGTTCTTCCCTTTTTGTTTTATCAATTTCTATGCCAGGCAAGGGGGGCTTGATTGGCTATGGCAAGTGCCGCTGTAACAGAGCGCTGCAAAAAGAACAAAAACCTGCTGGAATGGCTGGATTCCATCATTCTGGCGGTTGCTGTGCTTTCTCTTGTGTTCACCTTTGCCGCACGGGCATCCGTGTGGATGGGCATTCCATGGACCCCACCCTGCATGATCAGCAGCTGCTGATCATCAACAGTCTGCCGTACCAGCCCAGCCATGGGGATATCGTCGTGATCGACGCCTACACCCCGCACGGCCAAAACGCTTATCAACGCGTCATCGGCGTGGCAGGTGATACGATCGCCATTGATTTTACCACCGGCACCGTGTACCGCAACGGCGAAGCACTGGACGAACCCTATACCGCGGAACCGACCTACACCCGCCTGGATATGACGTTCCCCGTCACCGTGCCGGAAGGCACCATCTTTGTGATGGGGGATAACCGCAACAATTCTTTGGACAGCCGCCGTTCCGATATCGGCTTTGTGGATATCCGGGATGTGATGGGCAAAACCATTCAAAAATATTGACAGGAGAAGCAGATGAGCGAAGATATCATCAACCGCCGCGCGATCCAATGGTTCCCCGGCCATATGGCCAAAACCCTGCGCCTGATGGAAACCGAGATCCGCAACGTGGATTGTGTTTTACAAATTCTGGATGCGCGCATCCCGCTTTCCAGCCTGAACCCGGAAATTGAACGCATCACCTCCGGCAAGCCGCACCTGTATATTATGAATAAAGCCGACCTGGCGGACCCGGATATCACTGCCCAGTGGCTGGCTTACTTCAAAAGTGCCGGGGCTGGCTGCCTGCCCATGAACTCCAAACAAAGCGGCAAGGCAGGTGCAGTCAAAGGCCCCATTGAAAAAGAACTTTCCGCCCTGATGGAGCGCCGCCGCAAAAAAGGCATGATCGGTGCCCGCATCCGTGTGATGGTGGTGGGCATTCCCAATGTGGGCAAATCCACCTTCATCAATTCCTTTGCCGGTGCTGCCCGCGCCAAAGCGGCCAACAAACCCGGCGTTACCCGCGGCAAACAGTGGATCACCGTGGATGATTACGACCTGATGGACATGCCCGGCGTGCTTTGGAAAAAAGTTTGACAGTCTGGAAACCGCCACCAATCTGGCGTTCATCGGTTCCATCAAAGATGATATCCTGGATATCGAGGAGCTTGCCTGTGGTTTGCTGTCCGGCGTGCGGGCCATCTATCCGCAGCGCCTGATGGAGCGCTACAAGCTGGATGAGCAGGCTTTGGCTCTGCCGCCATATGACCTTTTGCAGGCCATCGGTGCCAAGCGCGGTATGCTGATTTCCGGCGGCGAGGTTGACACCGAGCGTGCCGCCAAAATGCTGGTCGGGGAATTCCGCGCCAGCAAGTGGGGCCGTATCTCGCTGGACGCCCGCCGCAGCGCGCAGAAGTGACAGACTGGGAGGGCGATGATGCCGATGAGGACGAGCAGTAACCCCGCGTTGTATACATTTGACGCAGCAAAGCGCGCCGAGCATGGCAACATCTGCGGCGTGGACGAAGCTGGACGCGGCCCCCTGTGCGGGCCGGTCTGCGTAGCCGCCGTCATTCTGAACCCGGATGACCCCATTGAAGGAGTCAACGACTCCAAAAAGCTCAGCGAGAAGCGCCGCGAGGCCTTGTTTGACGAGATCATTGCCCGCGCTCTGTGCTACCAGATCGTTTTTATCTCCCCGCAGGAAATTGACGAGCGCAACATCCTGTGGGCTACCATGGACGGCATGGAGCAGGCGGTGGCCGGTTTGGCCGTTACGCCGGACTATGTTCTGGTGGATGGCAACCGCTGCCCGCCCAATCTGGCCCAGCCTGCCGAGGCTGTCGTCAAGGGTGACGCCAACAGCGCCAGTATTGCGGCGGCTTCCATTCTGGCCAAAGTCAGCCGTGACCGGTACATGCTGGAGCTGGATAAACAGTACCCGCAGTACCAGCTGGCCAAACATAAAGGTTATCCCACCAAGCTCCATTATGAGCTGATTGAACAATATGGCATTCAGGATTTTTACCGCCGCAGCTTCTTGAAAAAGCAGGGCTACTGGCCATGAACCGCGCTGACTTGGGTCACATGGGAGAGGCTGTTGCCGCTAAGTATTACATCCGGCAGGGCTACCTGCTGCTGAACCATAACTACCGCACCCGCATGGGGGAGCTGGACTTGATCTTATATAGGGCAGACACCATCGTGTTTGCCGAGGTCAAGACCCGCACCAGCGCCCAGCGCGCCGCCCCAGCCGAAGCGGTGGACTATTATAAACAGCAACGTCTGATTGCCGCGGCAGGCCAGTATCTTCAGCAAAGCCCGTATGCTGATGCCAACATCCGTTTTGATGTGGTGGAAGTTCTGCCTGCCGGTTCCGGCTGGCAGGTCCACTGCATCCGGGATGCTTTTGCCAGCGAATGATGCGGGGCCTATTTTGAGCTGTTTTGGATACAGCAAAACAGGATGTGCAACCTATTTTTGCTGTGCTAGAAAAAACAGGCCTTTCTGTGCGGAAAGGTTTGATAGAGATGAAAAATATATAGGGGGTTTGATTATGCAGTTCCAAAGCACACGCGATCCCAACACCATCGTTTCTTCGTCGGAGGCCATTCTCCGCGGTTTGGCACCGGACGGCGGCCTGTTCGTTCCCACCGCGTTCCCCAAGGCAGAGCTGGAAGATTGGAAATCCCTCAGCTACCCGGAGCTTGCCCAGAAAGTTCTGGCTGGCTTTTTGACAGATTATGACCCGGCTTTCCTGGGTGAAGCTGCCGCTGCAACTTATGGAGATGCCTTTGCCGGTAAGGCGGGTTATGTCCAGAAGGTTCACGATGCCTGTACTCGCTAGAATTGTGGCACGCCCGACCTGCGCCTCAAGGACTATGCGCTCCAGCTGATGCCCAAACTGCTGGTTCAGGCCAAAAACCTGGCCGCACCGAAACGACCCGCATTCTGGTGGCAACCTCCGGCGATACCGGCAAGGCTGCGCTGGCTGGTTATGCAGGCCTGCCGGGCATTGAGATCGAAGTGTTCTATCCCGATGCCGGTACCAGCGAAATCCAACGCCTGCAGATGGCCACCCAGGCAGGAGATAACGTATCCGTCTATGCCGTGAACGGCAACTTTGACGATGCCCAGACCGGCGTGAAACGCGTGTTTGGCGATGCTTCGGTTGCTGAAGAACTGGAAAAGCGCAATATCTGCCTGTCCAGCGCAAACTCCATCAACTGGGGTCGCCTGGTGCCGCAGATCGTGTACTACTTCTATGCCTACTTCCGCCTGGTGGAGCAGGGCAATGTTGCCTGGGGACAGCCGGTGGACTTCTGCGTGCCGACCGGAAACTTTGGCGATATCCTGGCCGGTTATTATGCCAAGCAGATGGGCCTGCCTGTGGGCAAGCTGGTTTGCGCTTCCAACAAGAATAACGTCCTGACCGACTTCATCAAGACCGGTACCTATGATGCCCGCCGCACCTTCTACAAGACGACTTCGCCGTCCATGGATATCCTGATCTCCAGCAACCTGGAGCGCCTTCTGTACCATGTCAGCGGCAGCAGCGCCAAAGTGGCAGGCTGGATGGCTGACCTGGCAAAGACCGGTATGTACACCGTCGATGCCGAGACCCTGGCCCGCATTCAGGCATCTTTTGCCTGCGGCTGTGCTGATGATACAGCTGGCGCTGCAGAGATCAATGCCCGCTTTGAGCAGGACAATTATCTCTGCGATACCCACACCGCCGTTGCGTTCTGCGTAGCTGAGACGGTGCGCAGCGCGGCGCCTATGGTGGTGCTTTCCACCGCCAGCCCGTACAAGTTCCCGCGCGATGTGCTGGCCGCGCTGGGTGAAACTGCCCCGGAAAGCGACTTTGCCGCCATGGCTGCTCTGAATGTCAAAACCGGCTGCCCGGTTCCGGCTTCCCTCAGCGTGCTGAACACCCTGCCGGTGCGGTTCAATACCGTCATTGAGCCTGCCGCCATCCGGGATGCCGCGCTGAAATAAGCGGCATTAGGGGCGTGCATTACACGCATTAAGTAAGCACTGCCAGGCCCGCAAACGCAGCCCGGCAGCCGCCGGTAAACTGTGGTTATACTTCGCTGAAGGTTTCGCACATTGTTTCTGTGCCGTTGTTGGCGCGGTGGTTCACGTGAATCTCATGCGCTGTGCAGCAGCAGGAGCCATTGTTGTACACACAGTTTTCTACATCACAGCAAATTCCGTTGATTACGTTTTTCTTCCATCATGGTGCTTCTCCTTTCTTGGTAAGGCACAAAAGCGTTTGCTTTTGCGTGCTCTATCAGTATGGGCAGAATACACCAGAATATACTGCCGGGGGTGCATATGGCAATTTTTGTGGTTGGTGATCTTCACCTTTCTCTCGGCGGGGATAAGCCGATGGATGTTTTTGAAGGCTGGGAAGGCTATCTGCCCAAGTTGGAAGCAAACTGGCGCACGCTGATCTCCCCGCAGGATACAGTCATTCTGGCGGGGGATACCAGCTGGGCCATGAAGCTGGAGGACACCAAAACCGACTTTGCATTTATCCAAAACCTGCCGGGTCAAAAATGGCTGCTGAAAGGCAACCATGATTATTGGTGGACGACCGCCCGCAAGATGGAGCGCTACCTGACAGAAAACGGCTTTGATACCATGCACATCCTGCATAACAATGCCTGCATGGTGGGGGATTATGCCTTGTGCGGTACCCGCGGCTGGCCGTTTGACGATACCAACGCCCAAGATGCCAAGATCATGGCGCGCGAAGCCGGCCGCTGCGCATGTCGCTGCAGGCAGGGGGGAGCGCACAGAAAATTGCATTTCTGCATTACCCGCCAGTTTATCCCGGCGGGTGCGCACAGCCGTTGGTGGATATCCTGCATGAGTTTGGCGTGCAGCAATGTTATTACGGCCACCTGCACGGAAAGTCCATCCGCGGGGCTATCCAGCGCGAAGTGGATGGTATCCGCTACAAGCTGGTTTCGGCGGACGGTTTGCATTTTTGCCCTTATAAAATCTGTGATTAAAGCATTTGTTTGCAGCTTTTTTCAATTTTTTTGCCTGTAAGGGGAATTTTATTTCAAAATGGGCTGGTATTCTTTGCCGGTACATGATATAATACATTGTATTTCTATGTTTGGAGGATTTTCAAATGAATCTGATTTCCTGTGAAAAGCTCGAAAAGAGCATGGTAGAATTGCAGTTCTCTATCGACGCTGAGACCTTCAAGGCCGCTGTGAACAATGCGTTCAAGCGCGAAGGCAAAAAATATGCCATTCCCGGCTTCCGCAAGGGCAAGGCTCCCCGTCATATGATCGAGAAGATGTACGGTTCTGACATTTTCCATTATGACGCTGTCAATGATCTGTTCCCGGAGCTTATGAGGCCGCTGTGAAGGAAGCAAAGATCGATGTTGTCGGCCGCCCCGATCCCGAGGTCGTTTCCATGTCTGAGGCTGATGGCGTTGTGCTGAAGGTCAAGGTTGCTGTCAAGCCCGAAGTTGAACTAGGCGAGTATGCCGGTTTAACTGTGACCAAAGAAGCCAAGAATGTCAACGAGGCAGATGTTGACGCCGAAGTGAAGCGCATGCAGGACCGCAACGGCCGTCTGCTGACCCGTGAGGGCGCTGCTGAGAACGGTGATACCGTTGATATCGACTTTGAGGGCTTTGTTGATGGCAAGGCTTTTGAGGGCGGCAAGGCAGAGCATTACTCTCTGGTTCTGGGCTCCGGCTCCTTCATCCCCGGTTTCGAGGATCAGGTTGTTGGCCATTCCGCTGGCGAAGAGTTCGACGTCAACGTCAAGTTCCCCGAGGAATACGGCGCTGCCGAGCTGGCTGGCAAGGATGCAACCTTCAAGATCAAGCTGCATGAAGTCAAGTACAAGGAGCTGCCCGCTCTGGATGACGACTTTGCAAAGGACGTCAGCGAGTACGACACCCTGGACGAGCTGAAGGATTCCATCCGCAACAACATCAAGACCAATCTGGACAAGCAGGCTGAGCAGAAGGTCGAGAACGATCTGATGGATCAGGTTATCGCCAACATGAAGGCTGATATTCCTGACGCCATGGTTGACAGCCGCATCGACGAGCTGGTTCAGGACTTCGAGTACCGCATTTCTCAGCAGGGTCTGAAGCTGGCTGACTACCTGAAGTATATGGGCATGAACATCGAGCAGTTCCGTGCACAGTTCAAGGAGCAGGCTGACAAGCAGGTCAAGATGCGCCTGGCAATGGAAGCTATCGTTGCCAAGGAAGGCATCACCGCTTCTGACGAGGAGTTCGAGGAAGAAGTTAAGCGCATTGCTGACGCTTACAAGATGGAAGCCGACAAGGTTAAGAGCATTGTGGACGCCGCTGCTGTTAAGGCTGACCTGGCAATCAATAAGGCAATCGACTTTGTTAAGGAAAAGGCTAACGTTGTGACCGCTGAGCCCAAAGAAGAGGAAAAGCAGGACTAATCCATAGCCTTGGCTTTGCCCGATAGCAAGATTGTATAAAAGCCGATACAGCGTGCTTTGCCGTTGTATCGGCTCTTATCGAATCATGGAGATTTGTTCTCCGCTCTCCGGGCTGTAACAGCCCGGAACCATTACCATTGTTTTAAGGAGGGAACCGAATGAGCCTGGTACCTTATGTTGTTGAGCAGACTGCGCGCGGTGAGCGCAGCTATGATATTTTCTCCCGCCTGTTGAACGACCGTATTATCGTTCTGAGCGAGGATGTCAACCCCAATTCCGCGAGCGTGATCATTGCACAGCTGTTGTATCTGGAAGGGCAGGACCCCGAAAAAGATATCAGCTTCTACATCAACAGCCCTGGCGGTTCCATTACCGACGGTATGGCCATCCACGATACCATGCAGTATATCAAGTGCGATGTTTCCACCATCTGCGTGGGCATGGCTGCTTCCATGGGTGCATTTTTGCTGGCCAGCGGCACCAAGGGTAAGCGTTTCGCCCTGCCGAATTCTGAGATCCTGATCCATCAGCCGCTGATTTCCGGCGGCCAGGGCGGTGGCCTTTCCGGCCAGGCAAGCGACATCCAGATCCATGCCAACCACCTTGTGCAGATCAAGAAAAAGATGAACCGCATGCTCAGCGAGTATACCGGCCAGCCTCTTGAGGTTGTGGAGAAAGATACTGACCGCGATAACTACCTGACCGCAGAGGAAGCCAAGGCCTATGGCCTGATCGATGAGATCATTGTAAAACACTAAAACCGGGGGAATTAGGAAATGGCAAATTCGATTTCCGGCAAGGACGGAAAACGTGAAATGATTTGCAGCTTTTGCGGTCGTTCCCAAAGCCAGGTGGATCAGCTTATCATCGGCCCCGGCGTAAACATCTGCAAAGATTGCATTGATATGTGCTACAGTGCCCTGTATAAGGATGGCAACGTACCCGAACCGCCGCGCGCAACGCCGGAACGCCGCGCTGCGGCTTCTCGCGGGCATTCCGGCGTTGACCCTTTGGCGGATGTCAACATCATGACGCCTGCTGAGATCAAAGCTGGCCTTGACCAGTATGTCATTGGTCAGGACGATGCCAAGCGCGTGCTGGCAGTTTCTGTCTACAATCATTATAAGCGCATTCTTTCCGGGCAGGAAAGCCATGTAGAGCTGCAAAAGTCCAACGTACTGATGCTTGGCCCGTCCGGTACCGGCAAAACCCTGCTGGCCCAGACGCTTGCCAAAATGCTGAACGTTCCGTTTGCGATTGCGGATGCCACCACCCTGACCGAAGCCGGTTACGTTGGCGAGGACGTTGAGAACATTCTGCTCAAGCTGATTCAGGCTGCGGACTTTGATATTCCCAAAGCCGAAGTTGGTATTATCTATGTGGACGAGATTGATAAGATCACCCGCAAGAGCGAGAACCCATCCATCACCCGCGATGTTGGCGGAGAGGGCGTGCAGCAGGCATTACTGAAAATTCTGGAAGGCACTGTCAGCAATGTGCCGCCCAACGGCGGCCGCAAACATCCGCAGCAGGAATTCATCCAGATCAACACCAAGAACATCCTGTTCATCTGCGGCGGTGCCTTTGACGGCCTGGAAAAGCTGATCCAGACCCGTACCGACAAGAGCACCCTCGGCTTTGGCAGCCAGCTGCGCACCAACCTGGACAGCGAGGAAACCCGTCAAAAGCTGCTGCGCAAAGTGGAACCGGACGATCTGGTCAAGTTTGGCCTGATTCCGGAGCTGATCGGTCGTCTGCCGGTTGTGACGGTGCTGGACCCGCTGGACGAGGAATCTTTGATCCGTGTTCTGACCGAGCCGAAAAACAGCATTGTGCGCCAGTACAAAGAGTTGCTGGCTATGGACAGCGCTGAACTGTCCTTTACGGATGCTGCCCTGCGTGCTATCGCCCAAAAGACCATTGCACGCAAGAGCGGCGCCCGCGGCCTGCGGAGCGTGGTGGAGGATATCCTGATCCCCATCATGTACGAAATTCCGTCTGACCCCACTATTACCCGTGTTACCATTGATGCGGACACAGTGAATGGCGGCCAGCCGCACCTGGAATATGGTGCCGTGCGCAAGCGCTATAAAAATAAGGCAATCATCAAGCAGTAAATAGCCCAATCAAAGCAGCAGCCCCTGCCGCTGTAGAATGTAATTGTTCTACGGCGGCAGGGGTTTTATTGTTTTGTATGTTGATCAATGTGTAAGCTGATGCCGGTCATTCCGGGGTTGCGGCTCTGCAGCCTTCCTTTATAGCGAGCGGTGTCAAGGTCGCATAAATAGGGTATTTTCAAAAAAACATGCTGCGTTTCCTCATTTGGCGCACCCTCCGTCCGCTGGCAGCCGCTATCAATGGCATCCGGCAGGGGAGCACTCTCCTATACCATTTCAATCCGCACAATGTTACCACGCACAAGAGTTAGAACGAACTGACAGCAGCGGCTTTGCTATAAGAAATAAAGCCGGAATTGTCAAAACCTACACGGTACACCTGTTATTGCTTTAGGCAATACCGCATAATTCTAAGTGCCGATACGGCGAGCGAGGTGCGGCAGATGCCAAGCCAAAAGCGCAGATAATACTGGATGTCTTATCGAGCATTTTGGCAACGCAGATGCCGTGCCGCAGCTGCCGGAGCGGTGCTTAAGCCGCAAGGCGGGAATTGTGCGGTGTTGCCTTTATCTTATTCAGGCACTTTAAGGCACGAAACAACACCTTTAGGCTAAAGGGCTGAACCGTACTATTCCACGCTGCTTTCCCAATAAAAAATTCCCCCGATGCAAAAGGCTTATCTTCTGCATCGGGGGAATGCGATTTATGGTTTGATTTTACTCAATCACAAGCAGCAGGCTCATTTTGAACTTGCCTTGCGGGGTAACGCTGTGCAGGCCGTTTTTGTCAAAGCGGAAACTTTCGCCTGCGTTCAGCTCGTAATCCTGACCCTCATAGTCAATGATTGCTTTGCCTTCCAGTGCGGTCAGGATGGCGTTGCGGGGCGCGGTGTGGGGCAGGCTGGTGCCCGCATCGAATGCCATCAGCACAAACTTCATGTTGTCTGCGTGGACAAGGTCAACATTGGCAATGCTGACCTCTTCGTAAGAAATCAGGTCTTTCAGGGCTGTGGGCTGGCCAGCTTTGATGATGTTGTTCAGGATAGCATTCTCCTTTTTCAAAATAATTTCAGTATAGATCATACCGATATCCGTGCTGGTTCCACACAGTGTTTTGGGCGGAACAGCCAGAAAATCATCCCCCGCAAAGGGGACTGCCCGGCCATCTTCGCCTAAGATAAAGCGGCCGTTGCCCATAGCACCCACATACAGGGTCGTACAGTCATAGCTTTCCGGCGTAATGGTAGTACCCGCCCCAAGGGAAAACCAGGTGACCGGCACCTCTTTGCCAAGGTTTGCCGGGCGGGAGACTGTCATACAATCACGGATGGGGCGCATTTGCGCAATGGTAAAAGGTTGGTGTTCCATGCGGTATACCTCACAGTGAGATTCGTAGGCTAAAGCATCGGCATTTCTATTGGCCGCCTGTTCAAAATGGATTCCTGCAGGTTCCCGCAAAATCACATTTCCCCGGCACAAGCTGGATGCCCTGCAAAATGCAGGCGGGCTGCGGTGTTTTTACTTCAGCGTTGTGGGGCGGTCCAGATAAATCACTTTGTTGTCAGAAATAAAAGTCTGGAAGTTATACAGGATCAAGATTTGGTCATAGCCCTCTTTTTTAATCGTGGAATCTAACCCATAGGCCAGCCCGCGGAAATCCACCACGCCAATTTTCGCATAATTCGCCGTCAAGTAGGGGATAAAGCTGTTGGCATAACTGTCCTTTACCACCAGGATGCTGCCCGTCCCGTTGCCCTCAATCACCGAATAACCGTTGTTGCCATCCAAAAAAGCTCCATACTTGTCACGAGTATCCAGCTTGGCAAGGTTCATCAGGCCCTCGGTTTTCACCGGTTCATAATCTGCTTCGCCGTTTACTTTATAAACCGTCATCTGGTTGGGCAGATCATAATAGCTGAAACTGTCCGCCTGTGCATTCCAGCGCCGCGTAGCAGAATAATGCGTGCCGTAAAAATCGGGGACGGTAATTTTGGTATAGGCATTGCAGTCAAACGGCGTCAGATTTTTCAGCGTGCAGAACTGCTGATAAGCACGGTAAGCACCATCCGGTGTCCAGTGGTGGTCGGTCTTAAAGTACAGATACTGGTCCTTATTGGCGCGGTAATCGTCGCGCATATCGATCACATCTGCCCCGCTGGCCTGCACTTGGGCAAAAATGTCATCCAGCATGGCATCTTCGTCCACCATGGGGGCATTGGCCGGCAGCATTTCCGGGTAGATATCGCTGGCCGAAGGTGCCAGCAAAAAAGTGACCGGCCGGGGTAGCGCTGGGCAAAGTTTGTGACGGCACTGATATTTTTCCCCAGCTGCTTCTCAGTATCCGTACTGACAGTAAACAGCTTGGTGAACATCCAGCCATCTTTGCCGTTTAGGATGCCGCTTTCCTCCGTTTTGCCAAACGCGAGGGCATTGACGGCGCTTTCCAGGTTGATCCACCCATCGCGCAGGGCAACCTGGTCCTGCAGATAGGTAGAAAAATCATCCTGCCATTTGCCGTTCAGCAAAATTTTTACGCTGAACACTGGCATTTGCGCCAGTTTGCGGTTTTCCAGCTCCGAGTTCTCGCGCTTGGGCCAGAACAGGTTGACCAGTGCAAACCCGCACAGCAAGGCGGCAAAAACAATCAGGGAAGCTGGCGGCAGATGACGGTCGGATCTGCGGTGAACATATTTTTCCATAAAGCCATCCCTCCCCTTAAAAGTTTGCATACAGTGCGGTGGAACCCGTTGCTGCTACCACATACGCCGTGCACAGAACAAAGCAGACGCCGCAAAGCGCTGCCCGTAGCGGGGCTTTGCCTTTGCACCACTGCCAGAACCGTCCCGGCAGTTGGGTGGAGCAAACGCAGCACACAACCAGTAGCACCGCATAATTGCGCAGGAAATACAGCGCCGAAACGCCGCCCTGCGGGATGAACAACCGGCTGAGCAGCAGCCCCAGCGGTGCACCGGGGGCGTTGCAGGTGAACAGCCCCCAGCCCAGCACCACCAGGAACAATGTGTAAATGTGCGGCCAGACCTTGCCTTTTTTCAGGTACTTCATCAAAAAGTTCTTTTCGATGACAAGCAGCACGAAATAGTAAAGGCCCCAGCAGATAAAGTTCCAGTTCGCACCATGCCAGATGCCGGTCAGCGCCCAGACGGCCAGCATGTTCAGCATCTGGCGCCCGGCACCTGCAGCGGTTGCCGCCCAGCGGGATATAAATGTAATCCCGGAACCAGCCGGAAAGGCTGATGTGCCACCGCCGCCAGAATTCGGTAATACTGCCTGAAATGTACGGCAGGTTAAAGTTCGCCGGGCATTCAAAGCCCATCATCAGGCTCAGGCCGTTGCTCATCTCCGAGTAACCCGCAAAGTCAAAGTACAGCTGCAAAGAGTACGCAATAATGCCCAGCCATGCCAGCGGCAGGGAAGCGTTCGCCAGCCCAATGCCGCCCGTTCCGATGATATCCTGCCAGAGCGCCGCAATGGAATCCGCCAAAATCACCTTTTTGGCAAGGCCGAACACAAACATTTCAGCACCATCCTGCGCTTTTTGCAGGGTGCAGCGTCCCTGTGTCTGGTGTAGGACATCCGCCATATCCCGGTATTTCACGATCGGGCCAACGATCAGCTGCGGGTACATCAGAACATATACCGCAAAGACCACCGGGCTGCGTTCCGCTTTTACCTTGCCGGTATACACATCCGCAGTATAACTGATGAGCTTAAACGTATAATAGCTGATGCCCAGTGGCAAAACATCCAAAAAACTCAGCTTGGCAAACCCGGTGGAAGCGATAACGTTGAGCGTGTCCAGCAAAAAAGTTCGTGTATTTGCAGTAGACCAGCGCCGCTGCCGTCAGCACAATGGCAGCAATCAGCACGATTTTTCGCTTGCCCCCGGCGGGCAGGCTGGCAAGCAGAAGCCCCGCCGCATAGTTGATGGCAACCATGCCCACGGCCAGCGGCAGCCATGTAATACCGCCCCAGCAGAAAAACAGCAGGCTTTCCACCAGCAGCACCGCATTTTTGACCCTGCCCGGCACAAGGTAATACAGCCCCAGCGCCAGCGGCATAAAACAGAATAAAAAGACAACGCTGTTAAAATTCACAGCGGTTCCTCCTCTCTTGGTTCAGGGAGTGTGGGGAACAGCCCACCAAAAAAACAAGGCCGCAGCCTGTTGGGGCGCGGCCTGTTTGGTATCGGTTTGTGCTATCAGGCAAGTGCCCCGTCAATGGCGGTGTCGATTGCGGAATAATCCGGGCCATTCACACCGGCAATGACCATGACCACAACATTGCCTTTTACCACAATGCGTGCATCCTGTGCCTTGGCAACTTTATCAGCAAAGTCAGCATACAGCGTGCTGCTCATTGATTCCTTATAGGCTTCCAGTTCAGCTTTCACGGCGTCAGCGGTGCCATCTTTGACTTGGGCGGCGAATACCAGAGCACAGTCTGCCTGGTCGTTGGTCACATCGCCCTGGAAAGCAACAATGTTATCCGGGGTCAGGTTCATCTCGTTCTCCATGGAGAAGTCATCGATGGCACGGGCATTGGGCACTTCGTTCACAGCCTCAATGGCGGTCACGATGGCGCCCAAATCCACGCTGGCAGTGGCTTCCTCGGTGGAGGAAGCATCGGTGCTGGCTGCCTCAGAAGCCGTGCTGCTGGCAGCTTCCGAAGAAGCACTTGCAGAGGAAGAAGCGCCGCTGCCGCAGCCAGCCAGCAGGGTGGCAAACAAAACGGCTGCCGCCAAGGCAGAAATCAATTTTTCATAATATAGTTCTCCTTTGTTGGTTCGGGGTTCAAATTTATCTCTTTGGCCCTCTGGGAATTTAGATCACCTACTATAGTACACCAGAATAATGTACTTATATAGGATACACGATTTACACCTGTTTTTCAAGTCCCGCAGGGTAAATCTCACACACTTTCACATCCACAATTTTTGCGCAAAAATACCGGCGCTTGACAAACTTCGCCCGCCACCTTACACTTTGAAATACAGAATCCATGTAACTTATAAGGCAACACCGCACAATTCCCGCCTTGCGGCTTAAGCACCGCTCCGGCATCTGCCGCACCTCGCTCGCCGTATCGGCACTTAGAATTATGCGGTATTGCCATAAAATAATGGAGGAATCCCCCTTGCAGAACTACAAAGCCAGACAAACCGCCCTGCTTGGCATGCTGTTTGCCCTTTCCATGGCGCTCTCTTTTTTGGAATCCATGCTTACCCCGTTTTTTGGCCTGATGCCCGCCATGAAGCTGGGGCTTTCCAATATTGTTGTCATGTACGCCGTTTTGTTTTTGAACCGCCGTTCGGCGCTTTATCTTGTGCTGCTCAAGGCGTTGTTTGCGTTGCTTACCCGCGGCGTTACAGCCGGGTTTCTTTCGCTGTGCGGGGGCGCGCTTTCCCTGGCTGTGTTCTGCCTGCTTCTGGCATTGCCATTCACCATCACAGGCTACATTTTTTCGGTCAGCGGGGCACTGGCGCACAACTGCGGCCAGCTGCTGGGGGCTGCAGCGCTGCTTTCAGACAAAATGGCAATCACCTATGCGCCGATACTGCTGATAGCGGGTCTATCGTTGGTTCCTGCACCTATATGGTATCGCGCCTGATCTTTCCCGCTGTCAAGAGAATTATTCCGCCGAAGAGCAAAGCGGAAAGCAAAATTACATTTTAAGATAACGTCTTAAAAATTTTTAAAAAAGTGTTGACATTTCACATTTCTGCGGCTATAATATAACCATAGCACAGGGAACAAGTTCAAAAAAGTGAACGTCTTGTGCGGCTCATAAAACTAAAAACCAAGAACAAACCATTATTTTGATTCGGAGGTATTTCTTATGAAAAAGTATGTTTGCACTGTCTGCGGCTACATTGCTGAGGGCTCCATCCCCGATTTCTGCCCCGTCTGCAAGGCTCCCGCTTCCAAGTTCATTGAAAAGACCGATAATTCCTATGTGACCGAGCATGTTGTCGGTATCGCCAAGGACGCTCCGGAAGATATCATCCAGGGCCTGCGCGAGAACTTTAACGGCGAGTGCAGCGAAGTTGGCATGTACTTGGCCATGAGCCGCGTTGCCGACCGTGAAGGCTACCCGGAAATCGCCGAAGCTTGGAAGCGTTACGCTTTTGAGGAAGCTGAGCATGCTTCCAAGTTCGCAGAACTGCTGGGCGAAGTCCTGACCGACAGCACCAAAAAGAACCTGCAGATGCGTGTGGATGCCGAGTCTGGTGCTGCGCAGGCAAGATGGAGCTGGCCAAGAAGGCAAAGGCTCTGAATCTGGATGCCATCCATGACACCGTGCATGAAATGGCAAAGGACGAAGCCCGCCATGGCCGCGGCATGCAGGGTCTGCTGGACCGTTACTTCAAATAATTGAATTCCTAAACCGCAAGGGGGGTCGGGTAACACCGGCCCCTTTTTGCTGTCATTTTTTCTGTATTTATTCTCCGCGGCAGGCAAAAAAAGTTGTCCTGATCATCACAGGCAGCATAAAAACGTTTC
>ENA-OQAR01000052-OQAR01000052.1-human-gut-metagenome-genome-assembly--contig:-NODE-52-length-24425-cov-2.440324_pt1 | contig 24425 bp, 25 predicted proteins | sample MGYA00242738_ERZ504533 | MGnify/ENA primary metagenome ERZ504533 (study PRJEB26092, sample SAMD00036276) | human gut metagenome | host: Homo sapiens | study: EMG produced TPA metagenomics assembly of... | reverse complement strand
TGATATCTTTCTCCACCAAACGCTTGATGCGGTCTACCTCTACCTCCGCCATCTTCAACTCGGCTTGGGCCTGTTTGTGATTGGCTTGCGCCTCTTTCACCTCCTCGTACAATTCCGCCGAGGAAAGCTTGAAAAGCACCTGCCCTTTCTTCACGTGCTCGCCCTCATCTACAAGGACGGCCTCCACGAACCCTTCCACTTTCGGTTTAACCTCCACAAACTGGACAGCCTGCACATCGGCTACATACGATTGAGCCACTTCGATACTCGTAGCTACCAGCTTCACCACCAGCGTATTGTCTTTACTTCCGGATTTTTTTTTCATGGCTCCGGTTACAAGAGGTAAAAAAGCTGGCTATTAAAAACAAAAAGGTAAATAGTTAAAAATAAATCATTCTCGTCATAAATCGATTTCTGATTAGTTTATTTTAGGTTATTAATTATAAACATGATAAAGCGTGCAATATCAGGGATACGACAAAACCTTCCGCATACCGGCACAACATACCCATACACGCTCTGAAAAAATAAAAAAGAATCGGATAAGAACCTAAATCAGATAGGAACAAAACCAGACAAAACTCTGGGTTTTATGAAGTTGATAAAATATAGGTAAGAATGCACATTGCTGCAATTCAAGAGAATGAATCAGCTCATGCACATTTATTATAGTCAGCCAGTCGGCTATAAAGTCTGCAACAAACTGTTGGATTTGAATCTGTTCCTGCCGGACAGTACGCAACGAGGCATTATCGTCAAAATCAAGTACATCATGCACTCCATTCTCTACCACCTCGATGGAAGAACTTGGGAAACCTTCCAGAAAGAAATCGCTGCCAACTGAATAAAACGGCATAAAGACCAACATGATCATCAAAATCACACGCTGGTAAAACTTTATCTTTTTATCCACGGTAGTTACTAACATTCCTTCCCTAAAAAACTTTTTGCAAAGATAAAGAATCCATATCTTATTTCAAAATACCGTTAATTAATCCCATAAAGAAAAAAGTCCCGACGATAATAAATCATCAGGACTTTGCGGAGAAAGCGGGATTCGAACCCGCGAAACCCTTTAGGGGTTTACACGCTTTCCAGGCGTGCCTCTTCAACCACTCGAGCATCTCTCCTTTTCGGGCGACACAATACTATCTTTTTTAAAAATCGGGTGCAAATTACAAAGAAAATCGGGAACTGCAAGCGATTTCAGCTACAAATGTATTCTTTTTTTTCGTCTTTACGTAGAATTAGCCCTGCCAATATTTAAATTACCTATCAAAATTAATAAACTTTAAAAACTTATTCAGCCATTTTGAACACTTTTAAAGCATTATTGGCAGTAATTCTATCCACATCTTTAAAATCCAGACCATAGATTTCGGCAAGTTTCATCGCTACATTCTTTATATAAGAAGACTCGTTCCGTTTTCCCCTGAAAGGCACAGGAGCCAAATAAGGAGAATCCGTTTCAAGAACGATTCTGTCTAAGGGGATATGAGGTAAGACCTCAGCCAGACTACTCTTCTTGAATGTAACGACTCCATTGATCCCAAAGAAAAAACGAAGCATACTCTAAAACCTGCCCTGCTTCCTCCAGAGTACCCGTAAAACTATGAAAGATACCGCTTAACTCAGTTTTTTTTATAAGGTTCCATCACTTCAAACAACTCCGGAAAAGCTTCACGGCAATGCAACACCAAAGGCAGATGATATTCCAATGCCCATTGAATCTGTATATCCAACGCCTTCTGTTGTTCTTTCAAATATGTCTTATCCCAATACAAATCCATTCCCACCTCACCTACAGCCACAAAAGGATGTTCACCGGAAAGCAGCTTTTTCATCTCATAAATACGGAATAACGAATCAGCCCCAACAGAAGTCGGATGAAATCCAATCATAGGAAAACAATACCCCTTATATGCCGTACAGACATTCAACATCGCTTCCACCGTGGTGTCATCAATATTGGGCATAAAGACTTTAGATACTCCGGAATCCCGAGCACGTTCTATCACAGCCGGCAAATCCTCATCAAACTCCTCAACAAACAAATGAGAATGCGTGTCAATCATATTATACTTTTCTATTCATTAAATGACAAACAAAAAGACTTCAGCTCTTCTTTTCTTTCAGAAGGCACAGCCATACTTTCCAACAACGAAAGCCCCTCGACATAATAAGCGTTAATCTTTTCTTCACAAATTCCGCCGATGCCTATCTTATCATAAAGAGCTGTTACAGCTTTTATCTTTTTCTTCCGGACAAAAAGCAGTAGAAGCTATCCATTTTTTCCAACTCCTTCCGTTGTATCCCATCTGCCAAAGCCAACGCATTGATCAGCATAAAAGTCTTCTTATTGCATAAAATATCTCCACCTATATTTTTTCCAAACACTTTCGAATCCCCATACACATCCAGATAATCATCCTGTAACTGGAATGCCAATCCCATTTTGATACCGAAATCGTATAATTTGCGGGCATCATCTTCCGAAGCCCCCCCCTAATACAGCACCAATTTTTTAAACGCAGCAGACAAAAAGTACCGATGTCTTTAAACGAATCATCTCCATATATTCGGGAACAGTAACATCATTCCGGGTTTCAAATTCCATATCCCACTGCTGTCCTTCACAAATTTCCAAAGCAGTCTGACTGAAAATATCCATTACTTGCTTCAAATAACGCTCCGGACAATTGTTCATCAGCCGATAAGCCAACACCAGCATGGCATCCCCCGAAAGAATAGCCGTATTCTCATCCCAAACCTTATGCACGGTAGGCTTGTTTCTGCGCATATCCGCACAATCCATCAAATCATCATGCAACAATGTATAATTATGATAAGTCTCTATACCTGCCGCTTGTGGTAAAATATCATCCACATTCTCTTTGTAAAGCTGATAGGAAAGCAACATCAAAACAGGACGGATACGTTTACCGCCTAATGACAAGACATACTCTATAGGAGCATACAATCCTTTTGGTTCGCGCACATAAGGCATCGTAGCAAGATAAGTATTTACCTTTTCCAATAACTGGTCTGCAGAAAAAGCCATAAAATTATTTTGATTAAGGGGTTCTAGAAAAAGAGGCTGCTTTTTAAAGGCAGCCTCTTAATTAAGATATTAAAGTATTTTATTACTGTAATTTGAAAGTTACAGGCACTGTATATTTCACACGTACAGCTTTACCACGCTGTTTGCCAGGTTTCCATTTCGGCATGGTCTTGATTACACGGAGTGCTTCCTTATCCAAGTAGGGGTCTACACTACGCACAACCACCGGGTCAACGATAGAACCGTCCTTATTAACGACAAACTGAACGATAACCTTACCTTGCACACCGTTTTCCTGAGAAATAGTGGGGTATTTAATATTCTTACCCAAGAACTTCAAACATTCAGCCATACCTCCGGGGAATTCAGGCATTTCCTCTACGACTTGGAATATCTGCTGTTCTTCAGGTTCTTCTTCTTCCACTTCTACCGGAACATATTTAACTTCCACAGCCTGACCTGTTTCTTCAGAAGCCTGAATGGCAGTTTCTTCTACTTTAGCATCGTTTTCAACGATCTGAAGCACTTCTTCTACCTTAGGAGCTTCGGGAGGAGGAGGAGCTTGTTTTTGTTCCTGTTCCGTAATAGGGATAATTTCTTCTTCAAATACGACATCGGTTATACCTGTTTCCGTAGTCACTTGCTTGTCGCGATCAGTCCATTCGAAAGCTACAAACATGAGAGCAAGGATAAACACATAACCGATAAGCAGCCAGGTACTCTTTTTACCTTCGAGATCTGCTTTAGGCGATTTTTTAACTTCCATAAATTGTGTTTTAAAATTAAGTGTTTCCCACTGAGGGCAAATGTAACACAAATCTTTTAAATAAAAAAGTATTTTCACATGAAAAATATGCTAATTCATTTTATTTTCATCCGATTTCATAGACATACACCCAACTTTTTATCTATCTTTGAAGCGTTTTTTAGTAGTCACCTATACATTAATTATATATGAAAAAAATAACTATTGCCATTGACGGTTATTCATCATGTGGAAAAAAGCACGATGGCCAAAAGACTTGGCACGTGAAATAGGATACATTTTATATTGATAGCGGCGCCATGTATCGTGCTGTTACATTATATAGCCTGCAGAAAGGGTTCTTTACGGAAAGAGGCATCGACACCGAAGCGTTAAAAACAGCGATGCCCGATATACATATTTCATTCCGGTTAAATCCGGAGACACAACGCCCCATGACTTTCCTGAACGATACAAATGTAGAGGATGCCATCCGCAGCATGGAAGTTTCCTCTCATGTAAGCCCTATCGCCGCCTTGGGTTTTGTACGTGAGGCTTTGGTGAAACAACAACAGGAAATGGGAAAGGCCAAAGGAATTGTCATGGACGGAAGGGACATTGGAACCGTTGTTTTCCCCGATGCCGAACTGAAAATATTTGTAACCGCCTCGCTGCCATACGTGCACAGCGCCGTTATGATGAATTAAGAAGTAAAGGGCAAGAGGCCTCTTATGAAAAAATTCTGGAAAATGTGGAAGAGCGTGACCGTATAGACCAAACCCGTGAAGTCAGCCCGTTACGGCAAGCGGATGACGCTATCTTATTGGACAACAGCCACATGAGCATTGCCGAACAGAAAAAGTGGCTGACCGAAAAATTTCAAGCTGCGATAAATGGTTAACATAGAGATAGACGAAGGATCTGGGTTCTGCTTCGGAGTCACCACAGCTATCCGTAAAGCAGAAGAAGAACTGGCAAAAGGAAACACTCTTTATTGCCTGGGAGACATTGTGCACAACGGACAGGAATGTGAACGACTAAAAAAAATGGGGCTTATCACAATCAACCACGAAGAGTTTGCCCAATTACACGATGCCAAAGTACTGTTGCGCGCACATGGAGAACCTCCTGAAACATACGCTATAGCCCGTACCAACAACATCGAGATCATTGACGCCACCTGTCCGGTAGTATTACGCCTCCAAAAGCGCATCAAACAGGAGTATGACAATGTTCCGGCAAGTCAAGACACACAAATCGTGATTTATGGCAAGAAGGTCATGCCGAAGTACTGGGCTGGTAGGTCAAACTCATGGAAAGCAATTGTCATAGAAACACCTGCTGAAGCTGCTCATCTGGACTTCACCAAAGACATACGCTTGTACTCCCAGACAACCAAGTCTTTGGAAGAATTCTGGCAAATCATAGAATATATCAAGGAGCATATCTCACCCGATGCCACTTTTGAATATTACGACACAATCTGCCGGCAAGTGGCCAACCGGATGCCTAACATCCGCAAATTTTGCAGCAGCGCATGATCTGATCTTTTTTTGTCTGCGGACGAAAAAAAGCTCAAAACGGAAAGATCTTATATCAAGAATGCAAAAAGATCAATCCGAATTCATACCTCATTGACCAGCCGGAAGAAATAGACCGGAACTTGCTCGAGGACGTCCGTTCCATCGGCATTTGTGGAGCGACTTCCACCCCCAAATGGTTGATGGAAGAATGTAAAAAAGCAATCTTAAACGAAAAATAGACCAAATAAAAATAGAAAATTATCGTTGTCCAACTGATAATTTGTTAACTTTGCGACATAAAAATATTAAAATGGGTATTTATGGGAACGATTAAAAGTATTGGTATTTTAACCTCTGGAGGAGATGCTCCGGGAATGAATGCTGCCATTCGTGCAGTCACACGTTCTGCCATCTATAACGGCTTGAAAGTATATGGCATTTATAGAGGTTACAAAGGATTGGTAACAGATGAAATTCAGGAATTCAAAAGCCAAAATGTTAGCAACATCATACAAATGGGAGGTACCATTCTGAAAACCGCCCGTTGCAAAGAATTCACGACACCCGAAGGACGGGCACAAGCTTACGAAAATATGAAAAAGCACGAGATTGATGCTTTGGTCATTATCGGCGGTGACGGTTCGTTGACCGGTGCACGTATCTTTGCTCAGGAATTTGATGTGCCTTGTATCGGTCTGCCCGGAACGATTGACAACGACCTGTATGGAACCGACACCACCATCGGCTATGATACAGCTTTGAACACAATTTTGGATGCAGTAGATAAAATCCGTGATACGGCAACTTCTCACGAACGCTTATTTTTGTTGAAGTGATGGGACGTGATGCAGGTTTCCTGGCATTGAACGGCGCTATTGCCGCAGGTGCAGAAGCAGCTATTATTCCGGAATTCAGCACAGAAGTTGACCAATTGGAAGAATTCATCGAACATGGTTTCCGCAAATCCAAGAGCAGTAGCATCGTATTAGTAGCCGAAAGCGAACTGACCGGGGGTGCAATGCACTATGCCGAACGTGTGAAGAACGAATATCCGCAATACGATGTGCGTGTAACGATATTAGGACATTTGCAACGTGGCGGACGCCCCACAGCGCATGACCGAATTATTGCCAGCCGTATGGGAGTGGCTAGCATCCAAGCACTATTGGAAGGACAACGTAATGTAATGATTGGTATTGATGATGATAAGATTGTTTATGTACCTTTCGCTAAAGCTATAAAGAACGACAAGCCTATAGACAGAGAATTGGTGAATGTACTTCACGAACTTTCTATCTAATTTCATCCACCACAGACAATAAAAAAAAACGCAGATTTAATTGAATAATCATAATCTGCGTTTTTTGTTTTGTCCTGTTGGCAGCAAAACCTTATTTCAAGGTTGAGAAATAAGCATCCAATAACTTTTTGGCAGCAACAAACGAAGTCAGTTTGCCATTCAGCACCTCTTCCTCTTTTGCAGCCAACATAGAAATTATCTTTTCATTATTATAGAAACTATCACGCAAATGCTCGTTGATAGACTCATACATCCAATACTTGGCCTGTTCATTTCTGCGATATTCAAAATAACCATTCGCTTTCACAAAAGCGAAGTATTCATAGATCATATCCCAGATTTCTTTAATTCCAATACCATAAAAGCCGGAATACGTCATTACTTTAGGACTCCAGCCCGAATCAGGAGCAGGAAACAAATGTAAAGCATTGCGGAAATGACTGGCAGCCAGTTTTGCTTTCTCAATATTGCTGCCGTCGGCTTTATTGATAACAATTCCATCCGCCATTTCCATGATACCTCTCTTAATCCCCTGCAATTCATCACCAGTACCGGCCAGTTGGATCAGCAAAAAGAAATCCACCATAGAATGCACTGCTGTTTCGCTCTGCCCTACTCCAACCGTTTCAACAAAAATCTTATCAAAGCCCGCCGCCTCACAAAGTATGATCGTTTCACGAGTCTTACGAGCTACTCCTCCCAACGAACCTGCTGACGGACTAGGCCGTATAAAAGACTTCGGATGGACAGATAGTTTCTCCATGCGGGTCTTATCTCCCAAAATACTGCCTTTAGAACGCTCACTACTGGGATCAATAGCTAAAACAGCTAATTTTCCTCCCTTCTCAAGCACATGCAATCCAAATACATCAATAGATGTACTCTTGCCGGCACCGGGCACACCACTGATACCGATTCGCATAGAATTTCCGGAATAAGGCAAACACTTCTCTATCACTTCCTGGGCAATAGCCTGATGTTCCGGTTTTACACTCTCCACCAAAGTAACCGCCTGACTCAATACGGTCACATCACCTTTTACGATGCCTTCTACATATTCACCTACGGAAAACTCACGACGACGAGGTTTTTTACGTAGTTTCAAATAAGGATTCACAATAGATGGTTGCTCAATACCTTTGTTCACTGTCAATCCCTTATATTCTTCACTATTTTCAGGATGTTCCATAGCTATTTTTTTGAGGTTACTTTTACTTTTATAATTATCTTCGGATTGTTAGGATCATTGGTTATCATCAAGACACGCGGAGTACCCTTTACTTTCTTCAAATTTTGACCGAAAGCAGTAATCTTCAACTTGGTAGACGCACCCGGTTTCAAGACACGTTTCTTCAACTGGACCCCCAAAGCAGAATTAAACACCTGCAAATCAAGAATTTCCAGATTAGATTTTCCTACATTCTTAACAATAATCGTATGTGCTTTCTTTTCATCGCTTTTCAGTTCTCCCATCTGCAACTCTTTGGCAGAAAGATGAATGGCAGGCGGATTCAAGCGTTCCTGCTGGCTGATATGCGAGAAATCCGGCAATAATATGGCAGAAACCGGAATTTCATTTTCCTCTCCTACCTTATCTCCCGGAAAACGGGATAGATAAACAGAAGCTGTTGTCAAGCCCAATTTAGGCAGCTTATCCGTATCAAGAGTGATCTTGATTTTACCCGTACGTCCCCTTCCTAATTTTTCCGGAGTTGCAACAGCACTGAGGTAAGGAGGCAAATGCATCAGCACAGGGGTATATAGTTTATCTGACGTATTGGCAACCAACAATTCCATAGTCGGTTTATCACCTTTATTGGCATCCTCAAACTCTATTTCTTCCTTATCCAGACGAATAGCGCCAATTTGAAAAGGATGTGTGAAAGTGTAATTCTTAGGATCGGCTGTTACCTCTCCCCGGATAGCCAGATAGATAGGTTTATTCGAGGCATTGCAATAAATGCCTACGCTCTTCTGAAAACGTCCGATGGCTTTGGCGTCAAAAAGTAGAACTGACAATCCCGGTCTTTCCCGGTGCAATCGGTTCTTTGGTCCAATCAGCAACCGTGCAGCCACAAGACGTTGTCACATTAGATATCACTAAAGGTTTATCTCCTTTATTAGTGATTTTAAAGGTTGCCGTCACCGGATTTTTCCATAAAATAGTTCCAAATTCATGCGTTGTCTTATCAAATAATGCTTTGGGTTGTGCCTGTACTCCCAAAGTCACTCCCATTAACAAACTTACTATCAGTATAATATGTTTCATACAATTATTTTATGCTTTTTAGATAGCAAAGATAGACAAAAAAACATCCTTTACCCATTTTTTTCAGCCTATAATTTATTTTATCTTTATTGAATAACCTTTATCTTTGTCCCGCATTAAAAATCAGATAAATTATGAAAATAGTAAAACATTACTGGTTCGTTGCCATTGCATTGATTACAATGATAAGTTTTTCTTCATGTGAAAGCGATGAGGAAAGAGGATTTGACATTTCAGGATTATACGGTAAGACTTGGTGGGGCGATATGGGATTTGAAGACCGATATGGAGAACCTCTTTACAGTTACATCACATTCACCTCAGGTGCTTTCACAGATCATGGTGTAGGTACGGAAGAGCGCTGTTACCATAATGATGAACTTTATAGGGTATATAAGTTTGACTGGGAAATTCAAAACGGTTGGTTGTATCTATATTATTCAGATGGTTATACATTTATAATTGAATATCCATCCGTTTCAGGCCGCTATTTTTATGGCACGGCTGAAGATGGTTTTGAAATAAGACTAGAATGGGTGGACGGCAGAAGCATAAGAAAAAAGTAAGTTAGCAAGCTAACTTACTTTTTATGAAATCACACAATTAATTCCAGACATCCCGTGTCTTTATTCCACCATCACCCGATATCCTCTCGTATGCCCTCCGAATTCCGGAGCATAAGCAGACTGAACAGTTGCAATTCCGGCCTGATATTCTCCTGTCCGGTTCACATACACCTGATACTCTATCACATAAGTTCCTTTTCTCATCTGATCGATAAAGAACTGAGTCGAAGCATCTTTGGTAGCCTGATAATATCCCAGCCCGTTACCCCAACGGAATCCCGAAACTGCCTGTAACGGTTCCATACAAGCTGCACGGTCATCCTTGATCTGAACAAAATCCATATCACGGTCAGCCTTCACAGTCAGGCGAACGGTAATCCTATCGCCAACCTTCAATGGAGCTGATTCATTCAAAGCCTCATCTCCTTTATATAATTGACGGCTGACAGACAATCCGTTTCCCTGCTCACCTATTTGATCCATACTTTCCAGATATTGGGCATAAACGGCTCCCCAACCCATTCCGGTTCCTTCTTTATCCACGCTTACTTTCTTGATATTCATCACATCACCGGACACCGTCTTCTTGATATAACCGATGGCATTATCTGCCGGAGTCCGGATCACTTCTTTACCTAAAGTAATCTCTACTCCTCCTGTATTTGCCAATAAGTCCGAAGCTCCTGTAGCCATCAATGCATACACCGCATCAGCCGTGGCAATCGGCGTTTCCCAAGTCTGTGTCTGTTTCTGCTTCAACAGCCAGCGTTTCATTTCATCAATAGCTTTCGTATCTTTTGTTATACGCTGTATAGCTTCCATAGCAGCCACTTCAGTCGGAATTTTATAACTGAACCATGAATATCGGGCTTTAGGAGTATCAAAGTAACGCCCCATTTCATCCGTCACAACAGAATACTCCATCAATGACTGCATAAACAGCCTGGCTTCTGCCACCTTACCGGCCTGCTGCAAGATGATAGCTCCCAACGCCTTTCCATAAATCGTCAGTTCTTTTCCCTCACCGGACAACTTGTCTATGAAATACCGGTTCACCTTTTCATCAACCGGAGCCTTGCCATCCAAAGCACAGATATACAAATACCTGAGAACCTGCTCTGACGGACGGAGGCCGACGGCTCCTTTCTTTTCAGCTTCTTTCATTGACTTATACTCTTCGGCTGCCTGCTTGCCTAAATACTCGAACCCTTTTTGAATCATAGGCTGCATCCGGCTGTCAGCATCTTGATGAGTCAATGCATTCAGCCGGACAAGCATTTCCATTACCTGAGTGGTTACATAGCGGCTGCCTTGCATACCTTTATACCAACTCCATGCGCCATCGGCATTTTGCAATTCTCCCAGTTTCTCTACAGAAACAGCCAGTTGGCTATTCATTGTATTCAGGTCAAACAAAGTGGCGATACGCTGTTTTTGTTCGGCTTCATTGGTAGCTTCTGTCAGCCAGGGAGTTTCAGCGAGCAGGATATTTTTCAGTTCCTGATTCTTTTGCAGATTGCTCATAAAAGTCTCCTTCGTGCCACCTTGAGCCTTCCAGCTATCAAAGACCTGCTTGATACGGGGATTTTCTTTGACTATAAACGCAGCCAATGAATGGGCATAATAAGCGGTAGCCCAGGAAAGCGCATCTTCATTCTGAGGATTAGCCACTACAGGCAAAGCCTGCACGGCATACCAAGCCGGATGGGCAGTAAATTCTACGGTCAACCGTTGTTCGGAAGCCGTTTTGCTATGCTTGTTAAACAGGTTTTCCAAAGAGAAAGTATACGCACCTTCCCCATTCACGTTCAGAGGAACGGTTTCCGTCACCCACTGTTTGTCTGTCAGAACGGGGATGTAACGCTGTTCTCCATCACTGAAGGTATCTCCATCCGCTACCATCCGGCATGCCATTACCGCATATTTGTCACTCACTTCAAAAGTAAAGTTCACATGCCCGGTTTCTCCTCCCTTCACATCAAACTTCTGTTTTTGTGAATAGAATACCTTTTCTGTTTCCGGATTGAACAATTCCATGCGGACAGTCCCTTTCACTCCCTTGTCCGACAGGTTCATCAGTGAAGCGGCAATATTCGCTTTATCTCCCACGCGGACAAAACGGGGCATATTAGGTTGAAGCATAAACTCCTTGCTGGCAGTAGCGGTAGCTCTATTTTTCCATAATCCACATTCTGGGTATGTGCCAAGCCCATAAACGTCCATCGGGTAAGGCTTTCGGGTAGTACAAAGGAAATACTGACTTCACCTTTTTCATTGGTGCGGAGCTGTGGGTAAAAGAATGCCGTTTCCGCAAAGTTTTCACGTATCTGTATATCACCCGTTTCTGCCAGTTCTTCAGAACTGCCCATTTCTACCTTTTCCTGTGCAGACGTTTCTACCATTTCTTCCTGGAGCACCATATCAGTAACAGCCTCCTGGTTCATCACAGCATTTGCGGCACTCCTGCCTCTAATCTTCAAAGCTCCTGCAAGAGTGGCACGAGGACTGCCTCCGTAACCTACCACCATAGCCTCCATTCTTCCTGTAGATGGAATGATCAATTCACTATATTCCAAAGGAACCGCACGGAGCCTCTTCAACGGGAAATCAACATACAAATAAGCATTCCGCATATAGGATGTATTCCAATAAGTCAAAGGAACCACATAATGAAAGTCCACTCCAAAGTCCAACTTATGTGCACTATAGATTTTATCCAGAGAAGCATCATACATAGTAGCCAGCATTTCAGCCTCAGCCGGGCTCCATCCGGATAAAGTACCGTCAGTTTCCATTCCTCTTGCTGTCCAGGACGGAGTTTGTCACGGAACGTAGTCCATTTCAGCTGCAACTTCTTTTCAGGGGCCGGTTTCATAATCCGTGCATTATGACTGTAAAGTCTGCCATCTTTCACAAATGCCATACTTACCAGAATGCCGTCACCATATTCCTTCTTATAAGGGAAGCGGAAACTGACCACCGAGTCAGAAAGCTCTATACGTTTGCTTTCCAAGCGCTTATTTCCTGCAAATACATCATAAAGCAGATAGACATTCTTTTCGCTGCTACCTATATATACAGTAGCCGGAGATGCTGCATCAAATTCCAGACCATCCTGATAGAACCAATCCGTTATCACGAAAGGCGGACGCTTGTCGTTCAATGAAAACAGAAGGAAATTCTTAGATGCCGTACACTCTCTGCCCTGCGTATCCTTAGCCGAGAGCTTCAAACGATAATTGCCGGAAGGCAGGGCATAAATAGCCTCTGGAACAAAACTCTTGTTGGCTTCCACCGTACCGGTCAATACCTTTCTGCCTTCTTTTTCCTGACCGTCTTTCTGCTCCTCCATTTCGACTACCTGATAAGTAACCGGAGTATCTACCGGCTCACCCGAAAGATTCATGGCTGTCAGTTTTATTTCCAGCTTCTTTTCTTTCACCAAATTATCGGGCAGATTATCCATATTCAGCACCATTGAAGTGCTTCCTAAAGGCAATGACAAATTAGCTTGCTGTGTCTCACCTGCACCATCCGTCACATCCGCCTGTATGTTGTACGTATAATACCACAACGGAGATTCTCTCCTGTCCGAGTCTATTTCAAAATGCACCGGAACGCTGAACTTACCATCCGCATCGGTCATTGCCTCTCCCTCCCAACGGGCTGAACCTCTGCCCATAAACCGCCAGACCCAGGCATAGGAACGAGATATATTATAGTGTACCCTGGCATTCTGCACAGGCGCACCGGCAAAAGTCTTTGCCATACCCACCACTTCTATAGAGTCACCCACTTGATACTCCACTTTCACGGGCTCAAACGTGACATCAAAGGTGGGACGTTTATATTCTTCTACCTTAAAACTGACAGAAGTATCGGCCGCACGCAAGCTAAAATAACCGGTCAGGCAAGGAGAGGGCAAAACAAACTGTCCGCTGAACGAGCCAAAACCATTCGTCCGTACTTCCACTTTTCCTGTTTCATTATTATTCGCATCATATAGGGATACCGTATATTTTTTTATCCGCAAGCACACGCGTAGAATCCTTTTCCATTTCATAAGCCAAGCCGGATACATATACGGTTTGACCGGGACGGTAAATGGATCGGTCGGTAAATAAATTGCAAAACTTCTTTTTTCTTGCTCTCTTTTATAGTAATAATCGTTTTTCCAAAGATTCAAGATGGGCATCGCATTATCAGTCGCCGTATGTGCATTATACCAGTATTTGTTACTATTCAGGAAATCCAGTTTCAAAGTACCCTGTTTATCCGCCTGATAGGTCTGTTGAGGAGAATAGCCTCCTCCCTTCTCCGTATAAATGGTTACTTCCGCCTCAGAAACAGGCTGTCCGCTCACTGCATCTACCACCACCAGTTCCAACGTACCATCCGGCAGAGGACGATAAATGGTCTTTAAAGCGGTGACATTCATTAATGTTCCGTCCGAAACGCCCTTCTTCCCATCGGGCACTGCCTTTAAGAAATAAATTCCCGCTTGAGGAGCCTGTATGGTCAGGGTGGTATCGACATTCAAATAATCTGTAGTAGGTTTCAAAGAAAAATGCTCCTCGCGTTGCAAACGGGCATATTTACTTTCAAAATGGGTGATTCTGTTCTGCAATACGGCAGAGGTAACGGGTAAATTCACCTTATATAACTGCAAGGTGATGCCGGTAAGGTTTTTATAATTTACTTTCACCGACTGCTGTTCACCCGGATAGGCCGTAGCTATTTCCAGTGAAAGGCTTGCATTCAGAATTTCCTTTTCTATATTCTTCAGTTGGTTGATACCTTCGTAACGGGGGTATCCGGCTATTCCTTCACGAACTATCCGCAAGCGCTCTACCTGATTATTTTGATACTGTAGGAATTGTGCCAAAGCCAGATAAGCTTCAGGGACTGTTTTCACAGCCGGATAAGTATGAATCCACTTCCGGAGTTCCTGTTGGCATACGTCATTCGAGAAGTTTCCGGAAAAATTGCGGTACAGGTAATTCAATGCATCCACAGCGGTCAGCAACCAACCCTCGCGCTCCGTTTCCGTATCATATGCTTTCAGCAAGGACTGATAAGCCTGCATGACAGCTGCTGTCAAGTCACAATCAGAGACAGGAACAAACTGATAAGTAACAAACTTATCCATATCCGTCATATCCGCAGGCAGACTGTTTGTCTGATTTGCTTTAGCAGCCGCCTGCCACCTGTACTGCTGCATGATTTGTATGGCACGACGTGCCAACAAGTTGTACAGATTATCACGAAAATACCGTTACTAGCCTCTCCCACTCTCACCATAGATCTCAATTTCTCGACCGGGACAAGCAATAACCGGTCTTTATCCTTGAGAGAGGCCTGCAAATAGCCCAATCCCTTTTTACGTCGCAGACATGGCCATTTCACCCAGAATGGAATACAATATAGCTTTGTCTTCCACACTGCCGGTTTGGGAAGCCCATTGTTCCAAACCATTCATATCTACCTTCAAGCTATCGGGAGTTAAAAGGGAACGGTACTGCATGGCAGTGAGATAGGCTTTCATCATTTGCGGTACATTCTGTTCCGCTTTTGCTTTATCGTAGATTTTCATTGCTTCGGAAATAACCGACTTGGGCAGATCCTTTCGTTCCAATACTTCCAGTTCTTTCCACAAATTGTCATAGGTTTGTGCCTGCATAGGAGCAAATACGCTCATTACCAGTAACACTATCAAAGATAAATAACGAAATTTTTCATATCTACAATCTTTTTAGTTTCGTACTAAGTCTTCTTTTAAACAAAAGAAAACGAAAATAGATGTTTTAAAAGACTGCATACGTTTTTTAAATTTAAAAATAAACTAAAAACAGAAAAAGGAAAGAATCTTTCAGCGCAGCCAAAGCAAACGTTGCAGCACCAGTCTTTTATAGGGTTTCTTCATGTCTTCGGGCAGGAAGGAAACATCTATCAGTTCCATCCATTTAATGATGGAACGTCGGAATTTCCAAGCGATGTTCTCTATTACCTTGCCACTGCCCCCCGGCGAGCTCCTCCGTATCCTCGGGCATGACAATAACCGTGGACAGCAAATGGTATGCAGGCGTCAGACTATAGCCCATCCCCGTATCATACAATGAAAAAGTTCTTCAGGTGCCAGCCGGATAACGCAAGAATCCGGCATCATAGACAAAGGTAAAACCATTTTCGTCTTCCGTCAGCGTCCCCGCGTAGATATATATCATTCAGGTATATTTTTCCCTTCTCATACGCTATGCTCCTTTCCTGCAGGCACTGCTCCCACTTCATACCCGAAGAGGGCAAGCACTGGTTTACCTTGTCTATTCGCAAAGTTTGCTTTCCTTGTTCCAACTCGCGCACAAAGCGAAGCCCCACTCCCGCCTTAGCTGCCAAATCTACTTGCGTAAGTCCGAACCGCTTGCGCATTTCCTTAACAAACAATGACAATGAATTATTCATAATTACACCCTTTAGGGTACCAATATAGCAAAACCAGCGATAATTACACCCTAATGGGTATAATTTATTAGCTTCTTTTGCATAATATACCCGAAAGGGTGCAAAGTATTAGCCCAAACCAGCGCATTACGGAAAACCAGGAGTATTCAGCAAATTCGTGATACAAAGAAAAAGGACAGGAAAATTCCTTCAAAAGCTTCAGCCTCTCCGCAAACCCTTTGCCGGTGGGCATTCCGGCTGAAGGATTACACCTGAAAATGCTTCAGCCCGAAGAAAAATCCTTCAGCCGCACCCTCTTGGGGTATGCATACTCCGCACAGATTGGTTCCCCCAATGCTTCAAAAAGTCCTATATCCAGGCACTTGTCACCGTATCGCACCCCTAAATGAGCAAACTGACACAACCGGAAACATATTCTTTTTCATCAGGATAAGTTTGTATTTTCTGTCCATCACTTAGGTGAACACGCCATTCCACTTTGGTGAAGATCCATTGTCACCTGTATAAAACGGCTGCTTCACTAAGGTGAAGCAATAAAGCTGTTACGGCAGTCAAAGCAAACTCTTCCTAATAGTAACATCATTTCCAACAGGCATAAAAGCACCAGAGAAAATGAACTTCCACAAACACATCCCGAACAGCCAAAACTGAAGCTTCCATAATCGGGCTGAAGGAATTTCCAAAGGCAATCCTTCAGCCGCTTCGCCCTATTGACGGGCTTTTGCGGAGAGCTGAAGCTTCTGAAACAAAAAACAGGGCAATGTCCCCGGAGGCACTGATAATCACCTCAATGGTAGCAGAAACCGACAAGTGTACACATGAAGCGGCAGTTTCCGAATAAAATAAGCCCTCTCCCGCATATATAGCCGGAAATATCGTATATTTGCTCTGTACTAAAGAAATAGAACCACTATGAAGAAAGAAGAATTAATGCGGAAAGCCATTGAGCTTTCTATAGAGAATGTGGCAAACGGCGGCGGACCCTTTGGAGCCGTAATTGCCAAAGATGGTGAAATCATTGCGACCGGAGCCAATCGTGTCACCTCACAATGCGACCCTACCGCCCATGCGGAAGTCAGCGCCATCCGTGCGGCGGCAAGCAAACTGGGAACATTCAACTTGAGCGGATGTGAAATTTATACTTCGTGTGAACCGTGTCCCATGTGTCTGGGAGCCATTTACTGGGCACGGCTGGATAAAATGTATTATGCAAACAACAAGACGGATGCCAAGAATATAGGGTTTGACGACTCTTTTATCTATGATGAGTTAAGCCTGAAGCCTTCGGCACGCAAGCTGCCTTCCGAAGTTCTTTGGCGGAAGAGGCGATAAAGGCATTCCAACAATGGACAGAGAAAAAGTGACAAAGTGGAGTATTAATAGAAAAGGCGCGGACGAAATCCCTATCATCCGCGCCCGAAATCTTTATAAGATCTTAAAGACTATTCTTTTACCGGCGTATTTTCCAACGTAGCTACCACGAAATCATAGAACTTGCCTACAGAAGGAATAAAGCAGCGTTCATCCGGTGAGTGAGGAGAACGCAAGGTAGGACCGAAAGAAATCATATCCAATCCCGGAACCACCGCACCGATGATACCGCATTCCAAACCGGCATGAATCACTTTCACAGCAGGTTCCGTACCGAATTGTGCCTTATAAGACTCCTTCATGGCTTTCAGAATAGGAGAATCCACATTGGGTTCCCAGCCTGAATAACCACCTGAACGGGTTACTTCCATACCTGCCATAGAGAAACAGCTTTCCAATGCAGTATTCAGATAATCCTTCATTGAATCGCGTGAACTGCGGGCCAGGATTTTTATCTCCGCCTTGCCACCACCTATAGAAACAATAGCCAGATTGGAAGAGGTTTCCACGGTATCGGGGATAGTAGGAATCATACGCATCACTCCATTCTGACAAGCATAAATGGCATCCACCAGATTATCTTTGATTTCATCGGGAACCATCATCGCAGGCAATTCCACCCGTTCTGCCTTGAAGCTGATCGGAGTTTCGTGTACATGATATTCTTCATTCCACAATGCTTCGCACTCCTGCACAAATTCCAGTACGTCCGCTTCTTCTTCAGCCGGAACCGTAATGACCACTTCACATTCACGAGGAATGGCATTACGCATATTGCCACCTTGCCAGGACACCAGGCAAGCCTCATCGTAAGTTATCACCTGGTTCATGAAACGAGCCATCAGCTTGTTGGCATTGGCACGTCCTTCATTTATTTCCAATCCTGAATGACCACCGCGCAGCCCTTTCAAGGTAACTTTCAAAGCAATGTCAGCCGGATCTGTTTCCACTTCTTTATATTCCAACACTGCTGTCAGGTCTTCACCGCCTGCACAACCGATATACAATTCTCCTTCTTCTTCCGAATCCAGATTCAACAGAATATCACCGTCTACCGTTCCCGGCTTCAAACCGAACGCACCGAACATACCGGTTTCTTCGTCGGCAGTAATCAGTGCTTCCAACGGACCATGTTTCAGCGTCTTGTCTTCCATGATAGCCATGATAGCGGCAACACCCATACCATCATCGGCTCCCAAAGTCGTGCCTTTAGCTTTCACCCATCTCCGTCAATGTAAGTCTCGATAGGATCATTTTCAAAATCATGCACTGTATCGTTATTCTTCTGAGGAACCATGTCCATGTGAGCCTGAAGAATCACCTTCTTACGGTTTTCCATCCCCGGAGTGGCAGGCTTGCGGTAAATGATATTACCGGCTTCGTCCTGGAATGACTCTACGCCTACACTTTTTTCCAAAGTTCAGCAAGAACTCTTGCACTTTCTTCAAGTAACCCGAAGGGCGGGGAACCTGAGTCAATGAATAGAAATGCTTCCACACATTCTGCGGAGCGAGAGAGAGAATTGTACTCATAACTTCTTAGTTTTATTTGTGAACGGCAAAGCCGCTAATCCATATATACCCAACAAAATTAATAAAAAAGTTTGTATTCCATGCACTAATAAGGCAAAAAATTCCCGCATCTTCTTTTCCCACTCCATAGAGCATCATCATCGTTATGACAGCAAAATGCCACGGACCCGCCCCATTAGGAGTCGGAACTACTACCGCAATGCTACCTACAGCAAACATGACCAGTCCCGCCATCACTCCCAAATTATCGGAAAAATCGAAACAAAAGAAGGAAACATAGAATTGCAGGAAATAGCAAGTCCAGATACCGACGGTATAAAGAATGAACAGAGGCATCCGCTTTACATGACGCAAAGACAGTACACCGACCCATACATTATGGAGAATGCCTTTCACCTTAGCAAAGACCGTCACATTCCTGATCAGAAAAAAAAGCCAGCACCAATACGGCCAGCACACAGACGATAGTGATATAGAAATGCCCCGAAGTAAATACCTGTGCCAAAACCGTGGTATCCGTGGTATCCGTGCCGGTTTCTTTAAAAAAAGTATCGAATACCCTTGCCTGCATTATAAGAGTTACCCCTGTAATCAACGACACACACAGCGTATCAATCAGCCGTTCCGTAACCACCGTACCCAGCGATTTGGAAAAAGATGTACCATCATATTTAGCCAACACCCCGCAACGGGAAATCTCACCTACACGGGGAACAACCAAGTTGGCGGCATAAGACACAAAGATGGCATACACACAATCGGATGTTTTGGGATGCTCGCCCAACGGAGCCAGCGTAAGCTTCCACCGCCAGCCACGAAAAATATGACTAAACACACCAAACACTAATGACACTAACATCCACCCATAGTTCATTCCTCCATCCAAGACCTCCCACACCCGGGAAAAATTGAATCCGTGATACATCCATATCAGTATCGCAGCCCCCAAAAATAACGGAAATGCAATCTGCAAACCTTTATTTATAATCTTTTTTAATCGAGTTCGTTCCAAAATCTGTGTATATTAATTTAGAATGTTTACCTTTGCACGATGCAAAGATACTATCTTAGCGAAATAAACCTATTTATTAACGATAGAAAAATAACGGAATGGGATTAGTAAAGCCAAAAAAATTTCTAGGACAACACTTCTTGAAAGATCTCAGTATTGCAAAAGATATAGCCGATACGGTAGACGTGTGCCCTGACTTGCCAATTCTGGAAGTAGGACCGGGGATGGGGGTACTAACCCAGTTTATTATGCAGAAAAACCGTCCGGTAAAAGTGGTGGAACTGGACTATGAATCTGTAGCCTATCTCCGTGAGAACTTCCCTGCCCTGGAAGATAATATCATTGAAGACGACTTCTTGAAACTGAACCTCGAAAAATTATTTGACGGAAAACCTTTTGTCCTGACCGGCAACTATCCTTATAATATATCCAGCCAGATATTCTTTAAAATGCTGGATTACAAAGACCTGATACCCTGTTGTACCGGAATGATCCAAAAAGAAGTGGCCGAACGCATTGCCGCCGGTCCCGGAAGCAAGACATACGGCATTCTCAGTATCCTGATACAAGCCTGGTACAAAGTAGAATACCTGTTCACCGTACACGAACATGTATTCATCGCCTCCCAAGGTGAAAAGTGCGGTCATCCGTATGACACGCAATGAAACGACGGAACTGGGATGCAATGAAAAATTGTTCAAGCTCATTGTAAAAACAACATTCAACCAACGGCGTAAAACTTTGAGAAACTCTATTTCTTCCATTTTAGACAAAGAGAACCCATTGAGCACAGACCCCATTTTCAACAAACGCCCGGAACAGTTGTCTGTACAAGAGTTTATCGAACTGACCAACCAGGTGGAAGCGGCGCTGAAAAACAAGACGGATATTGTCTATAGCAATGATATCGCCCGGAAAGGAACAAACAAGAAAGAATAACACCTATTTATTATATTAACGGAAGAATAGGATGAATAAAGAGGAATTAGAAAAAGTAGAGCAGCTGATCGAGCAAAAAAGACTCAGAGCAACTGAAGGACTTGCTTGCCGGACTGCATCCTGCCGACATAGCAGAGCTGTGCAATGAACTGGATGCGGAAGAAGCACGGTTCATATACCTGTTACTGGACAATGAGACTGCCGCCGATGTCCTTATCGAAATGGACGAAGACGCCCGTAAAGAATTCCTGGAAATCCTTCCCTCTGAAACAATCGCCAAACGGTTCGTTGACTACATGGATTCGGATGATGCCGTGGACATTATCCGTGAAATGGACGAGGACAAACAAGAAGAAGTCCTCTCACACATTGAAGACATAGAACAAGCCGGAGACATTGTCGATTTGTTGAAATATGACGAAGACACTGCCGGTGGATTGATGGGTACCGAAATGGTAATCGTAAACGAAAACTGGAGTATGCCCGAATGTCTGAAGGAAATGCGCATCCAGGCGGAAGATATGGACGAAATCTATTATGTATATGTAGTAGACGATGACCAGCGGCTGCGCGGTGTGTTCCCGTTGAAGAAAATGATCACCAGCCCTTCCGTATCCAAAGTGAAGCACGTGATGAGGAAAGAACCGATATCCGTCCATGTAGATACCCCTATAGACGAAGTGGTACAAACCATTGAAAAATATGACCTGGTCGCCGTTCCGGTAGTGGACAGTATCGGACGCCTGGTAGGACGGATTACGGTAGACGATGTGATGGACGAAGTACGTGAACAGGCTGAGCGCGACTACCAGCTGGCATCAGGTTTGTCACAAGACGTGGAAACAGACGATAATGTATTCCGCCAGACTACAGCCCGTCTGCCCTGGCTGCTCATCGGCATGATAGGCGGAATAGGCAACTCCATGATTCTGGGCAACTTTGACAGTACTTTTGCCGCACATCCCGAAATGGCCCTCTACATCCCCCTTATCGGCGGAACAGGGGGGAATGTGGGAACACAGTCCTCGGCACTTATCGTACAAGGACTGGCAAACAGCTCGCTGGATGCCCAAAACACCTGGAAACAAATAGTAAAGGAATCTGTAGTGGCCGTAATCAATGCTACTATTATTTCTATGCTGGTATATATCTATAATTTCATCCGTTTCGGGGCAAGTGCCACCGTGACTTATTCGGTTTCATTCAGCCTGTTTGCAGTAGTCATGTTCGCTTCCATCTTTGGGACCCTGGTTCCTATGACACTGGAAAAACTAAAAAATAGATCCGGCCATCGCTACAGGTCCGTTCATATCCATCACCAATGACATTATAGGTATGATGCTTTATATGGGCATCACCGTATTACTATCCTGACACATTTCACTACAGATTACATAGATTGAAATTCAGAGAAAAACAGATTCACACAGAAACCGGCAAAGAATCACAATAAAAGAGAATCTGTATGAATCTATGTAATCTGCAGTGCATTTATCCCCCTTGATTCTCCTATTTTCTCCACTTTTTAAGGATTTTCCTAAAAAAATCGGGAAAAACAGTATGAAGTTCTAATTTATTTCTTTTAATTTGTAAATTGTTGTTATAACAAAAACGCTTACTTTAAAAATCTATACGATGGACTCGAATGAAACTATCCGCCCTTTAACCGAAGTTCCAGTGGAACAGACATCTGAAACTTTGGTATCATCTTCCGCTACTGCAGAAGAAAATAACGCTACGTATGTACCTAAACAAACGAAAGAAGAGGTCATCGAACGTTTAAAAGAAATCAACGAAGACGCCTGCAATGCAGACAAACAAGAGTTGGATTTATTGAAACAGAACTTCTACAAGCTGCACAAGGCTGAGCAAGAAGCCGCCCGTAAGGCATTTATTGATGGCGGAGGTGCTCCTGAGGCATTTATTCCCCAACCGGACGATGCTGAAAGCCGTTTCAAAGATATCATGAGCTCTATCAAAGAGAAAAGAAGCGCCATACAAGCAGAACAAGATAAAGAAAAAGAAGATAACCTGGTGAAAAAGCTCGCCATTATCGACCGCTTGAAAGAACTTGCCGAATCTCCCGAAGATGCCAACAAAGCATACAATGAATTCAAGAAACTGCAACAGGAATGGAACGATATAAAACAGGTGCCGGCTGCCAAGGTAAATGAACTATGGAAAAATTATCAGCACTATGCAGAAAAGTTCTATGACTTGATAAAGCTGAACAATGAATTCCGTGAGTATGATTTTAAAAAGAATCTTGAAATAAAAACTCATCTCTGTGAAGCCGCAGAGAAATTGGCTGATGAAGAAGATGTGATTTCCGCTTTCCACCAATTACAAAAGTTACATCAGGAATTCCGGAATACGGGTCCTGTTGCAAAAGAATTGCGCGAAGATATATGGACCCGGTTCAAAACTGCCTCTACAGCCGTAAACCGTCGTCACCAGCAACATTTCGAAGCCTTAAAAGAAAAAGAGCAACGTAATTTGGATGAAAAGACCGTAATCTGTGAAATTGTGGAAGCGATGGAATACGATACGTTCACTACTTTCCAAGACTGGGAAAACAAAACTCAGGAAATCATTGCTTTGCAAGCTAAATGGAAAACAATTGGTTACGCACCTCAAAAAATGAACGTGAAGATATTCGAACGTTTTCCGTGCCGCTTGTGATGAGTTTTTCAAACGCAAAGCCGAGTTCTTCAAATCCATCAAGGAAAGTATGGCAGGCAATCTGGAAAAGAAGAAAGCATTATGTGAAAAAGCAGAAGCACTAAAAGAAAGCACAGACTGGAAAGCAACTGCTGATATTCTAAGCAAATTACAAAAGGAATGGAAAACAATCGGTCCTGTACCTAAAAAGTATTCGGATGCCGTATGGAAACGATTCATTGCCGCATGTGATTATTTCTTCGAGCAAAAGAACAAGGCGACTTCTTCACAACGCTCGGTTGAACAGGAAAACATGGTTCAGAAAAAGGCGATCATTGAAAAATTAAATGCAATTGACGCACAGGAAACACCGGAAGAGGATGCGGGAAACGCCATTCGAGAATTAATGAAAGAATGGAACGGCATCGGTCATGTACCGTTTAAAGAAAAAGATAAACTGTACAAGCAATATCATGGTGTCATCGACAAGTTGTTTGACAAGCTGAATCTTTCCGCATCACAGAAAAAATTAAGCAATTTTAAATCAACCATCAGCAAGGAAGGCAACCTTTATCGTGAACGCGAAAAACTGGTTCGTGCTTACGAAAACATGAAGAATGAAATTCAAACATACGAGAACAATTTGGGCTTCCTGACCAGTTCTTCCAAAAAAAGGTAGCAGTTTTGGTTACGGAAATGAATCGTAAAAGTGGAAAAACTCAAAGCAGACCTAGAATTGATCTTGAAAAAAAAATTGAGGTGATCGACCAATCAATGAAAAACGAATAAAAACAGTTATATAGAAAAAAGAGTCTAACGCATTTGTGTATACTTCTTTTTTCATATAACACTACTAATTCTTAAGATAACCAACACAAAATAAAAAAAGAATCTTCTAAAATTATAATTTTAGAAGATCTTTGTCTTTGACAAGTGGTTTGTCTGTTGGGGATACAGATCGAACCTGGAAAAACAGGAACCAGAATC
>ENA-OQAR01000051-OQAR01000051.1-human-gut-metagenome-genome-assembly--contig:-NODE-51-length-24533-cov-2.972712_pt1 | contig 24533 bp, 23 predicted proteins | sample MGYA00242738_ERZ504533 | MGnify/ENA primary metagenome ERZ504533 (study PRJEB26092, sample SAMD00036276) | human gut metagenome | host: Homo sapiens | study: EMG produced TPA metagenomics assembly of... | reverse complement strand
CTTTTTTCTTTCTATGCAATCATTCTTATAACCCTCACCACATTCGAAACATTGTTTATCCAATGGGGCATGTATTCCGAACCCGAGTACAAAAAAAAGGCGATGATATCAGCGAAGCCGTAAAACAGGCATCCAGCATCGTTGGACAGTTGGCACATTTTATTAGTCAAATCTGGTTCGACAAAAACTACATTTTCTTACTTAATCTCATTATTCTCGCAGTCGCCTACCTCACGCTCATATTCATAATTAATCGTTTTTGGATAGCAACAGCAATTTTTTAGCACAATCATGACCGTTTACGCCGTGGCGAACCACATCAAAATTGAATCTCGCAATGAACCCGTGCTTCCGGCTGATCTTAATTTCATCACCGGAGGCAACACTGGACAGTTAACATCCTTCATCCCTCAAAGCAGTCAAGGACTTGTCAATACAGCAGTTAGCGGTGTCATATGGCTTGTCGTCATTTGCATTATCATGCAGTTTATCGATGGACGTAATGCCGTCATCTACTGTTCCTGGCGGCACCCTTTCACCGGAATTAAGAACCTTGCCGGCACGCTCACTCGCATTGTAGCCGCATGCTGCAGTTTTCGCACTGTGTTTTTTCCTTCGTATGGGGATTTGGCAACGAAGGATACTGGTCAACAGATTTTCGCAAAAAAATCTTGGAGATAGTCCACAGATCTGGAATGGCCTCGCAGATTCCACGAACAATGGTCCTGTTGTGAATTTCCTGCGTCTCGCGCACACAAAGACCATGGATAAACCCAATGGATATTCGCAAGAAGCTATGGAAAAAATCTCTCGGAAATACACGGAACAGGCAAAACAGCTTAATCAAACCCGAACCGAAAACATGACCGACAACACTGTCATCATGGTACTTTCCGAAACGTTCTCGGATCCAACTCGGGTGCCTGGCGTCAGCTTCTCCGAAGATCCAATGCCAAATATTCGTCATGTCAAAGCCCAAACAACTTCCGGTCTGATGCTTTCCCCGGGCTACGGAGGCGGCACCGCAAATATTGAGTATCAAGCTTTGTCCGGCTTGTCCATGGCAAATTACAGTTCCACATTATCCATTGCCTATCAGCAGCTGGTACCATCCCTCAAATGGGCGCCTACGCTCAATCAAGCTTGGGACAAAGCCAACGGAAAGGGCTCATCCATCGCATTCCACGCTTACAACCGCAACATGTACTTCCGTTGATTTGAATTACAAAAAAATTTGGCTTCTCGAAGTTTTATGCCACAGATGGCACACCACAATTGAAAGGCCTACGACTACTTGGCTCTGCTTGGTATGCCTCGGATGAGTCCTTCTACTCAGAAGTACTCAAAAAGATTTCATCTTCTGACCAGAAGAAGTTCTATCAAGTTGTCACCATGCAGAACCATATGCCTTATGAAGATTTTTATCCTGATAATCAATTTAAGGATGAAGATACTTCTTCAAATTTGCAGGATGATGAGAAACAAAAATATTGAAACCTATACAAAGGGTCTAAGATATACGGATCAAGCAACAACTGAATTCTTGAATCAGCTCAACCATATCGATAGGCCAATCACCGTCGTATTCTATGGAGATCATCTACCTGGGATTTACTCCACGGCATATTCCAGCAAAGATAATATTCTCGGACTGCATGAAACTGATTATTTCATCTGGTCTAACGATGCTTCGAAATCGGCAGGCACCAAACTAGATGATGTCTCCAGCGCTTACACATCATCAAATTACTTCTCCGCACAGCTAGCCTCACATCTCAATGCAAAAGTCAGCCCCTATCTGGCTTTCCTGACGAAAAATGCACGAAACCATCCCGCAATCTCTATCCCCTCGTCGGCCGGAGGCAATGCTGATGAACCGGTTTATCTTGATGCAGCAGGTAATCGCATTAATAACAAACAGCTTTCCAAAGAAGCCAAGACAATGCTTCATGATTATCAACTCATTCAGTACGATATGAGCGTCGGCAAGAATTATCTGAAGGATACCGGCTTTGTCGATTTACCTCAATGATTTGTCTACAATAGCCTGAGATGGTAGTAAAAACAAAAGGCAGGTTACTCTTATGAAGATTGCGGTTGCTGGTACTGGCTACGTAGGGTTATCTATCGCATTACTGCTTTCTCAGCATAACGAGGTCCACGCGCTCGATATCGTCCCCAAGAAAGTCGAGCTGCTCAACAATGGCAAAAGCCCGATTGTCGACCCGTGATCACCGATTTTCTGAAAAAAAAATGCTTCCGGCGAGCGTCCACTTAACTTCCACGCTACGGTTAACGCACAAGAGGCATACGCAGACGCGATTTCGCAATAATTGCGACACCAACAAATACGATGAGAAAGAAGAATTACTTCGACACTTCTAGTGTTGAAGCCGCAATTACCGCAGTGCGTCAGTACTCACCGCACGCTTGGATTATCATTAAGTCCACTATTCCAGTTGGATATACGCAACAACTTCGCGAGAATCTAGATGACAATCGCATTCTTTTCTCCCCCGGAATTCTTGCGCGAAGGGCACGCACTATACGACAATCTGCATCCAAGCCGCATCGTAGTGGGCGCTCCGCAAAACAATGCTGAATCCGTTCAGGCAGCACGGCAATTCGCCACATTGCTTGCCGAAGGTGCAGACCTCTCAGAAAACAACCGTACGAATAGCGACGGCAGCACCGGTATCCCCACACTGGTGGTTGGCACCACCGAGGCCGAAGCCATCAAGCTATTCGCTAATACGTATTTGGCTCTACGAGTGGCATATTTCAATGAACTTGATACCTATGCGGAAAGTCGAGGTCTGAACACCCGCGAAATCATCGATGGCGTATGTCTTGATCCACGCATCGGTGACGGTTATAACAACCCCAGCTTTGGCTATGGCGGATACTGCCTGCCGAAGGACACTAAGCAACTGCTGGCCAACTATAATCAGGTGCCGCAGAACCTTATCGAAGCTATTGTGGACGCTAACCGCACCCGCAAGGAGTTCGTTGCATCTGAGGTGATGGAGCGCATCAAAGGCGTTCAAAATCCTGTCATCGGCATTTACCGGCTGACCATGAAATCTGGTTCCGATAATTTCCGCCAGTCCGCCATCCAAGATGTGATGAAACAGTTCAAAGCAAATGGCGTTCCCGTACTTATTTACGAGCCACATTGGATAAGCCCGACTTTCAAGGCAGTGAAGTCACTCACAATCTCAGCGAATTCAAAGAACGTTCATCCGTGATCGTGGCTAACCGCTGGAACAATGATCTCAATAATGTGGCTTTCAAGGTCTACACACGCGATCTGTTCCGCAGAGACTGATTTATCAACAGCTTATCTTGTTGGTGTTTGCCCAAATAGGAATATTCTGGACAAACACCAACAGCAGCATCACCGCTTGCCTTGGACTTTGCGGGCCACCACCTTCATCAGCTCGCGCTGTTTGGAACCGGTCGGGGCCAGCACGTCCACATACTTGCGGATGGGGCTGTTCTCGCGATCGCGCGCTCATGATGTTCCGGCGGAGCGGGACGCTCCACACCGTTCATCGCGGCGACCATCTGCGCCACGAACGGCGTCTCCTGCGCATAGCTCCAGTACAGCGAAGCGAAATCGCACCACGGATTCTTCCACGGCTTGTCAAAGCCGGCATAATGCACGATCTTCGGCGCCTTGCGTGATGCCATGTATGCCTGATACACGTTCGCCGGAGCGAAATCGAACACGCCATTGACACGACCGGCGCAATTGTGCATCACATTCCACGAGTAATCCAGATACGTGACCTGTCCCTCGCATTCCACGTTGAGAATATCCTGGTCATTGTAGATATATCCCGGCTTGGAGGCGATTTCCAACCATTCGTGCACCGTATGGATCTCGCGCATACGCTCAAGGTTCATCACCAGCACACCAGCCTGGAAGTAGCCGTATGCGTCGCGCATATGCAGCTGCTTACGCACGTATTGCGCGCGCTCGCCGTTCTTCATATTGAGATTGCCGATGAAATCGATATCCGGCACTGCGCCGATCGCATGGTCGCCGAGTTCGGTGTCGAACAATTCGGCGATGTCGCCGTTGACCACCAGATCGCAATCCAGATACAGCAGCTTCGAATAGAACGGCAGCGCTTCCTGGATGATGAAGCGGTAGTAGGTTTCGATGCTGATATGAGCATTGCTGGTGGTGAGGTTGAAACCGGCCAGATAACGGCTCACGTCGAAGAAACGCAGCACGGCATTCGGGAACTTCGCAAAGACTGCCGCATGTAACGCTTGTTCTCGTCGGTGATGTCGCGTTCCAACACGATCACGTCATACGTGCGACTCGTGGAAGCGTTCTTCAGCATTGAATAAATGGTGGTGGCGAGCATCGACACATAGTTGTTGTCCGAGGCGAACACCACCGGCACCACGTTCGTGTGCTTGCCATCAAGCGGCTCGAGCGTAGCAACCGGCTCCGGATGCAGGAAGTGGACGCACTGCAATCGCTTGATCTTCCAATGCGCGCCGGTGCGCTGCTTGTGCGCGATGAAAATATTGAGCAGTCGTTCCGAAAGATGTCCCACCGTACGGGTGGTCTGCACATCCATTTTGCTGAAATCAGTGGCGGCTGCGATTCGTCGAGCAGCGGGAACAGCCATTCGTTGTATTCGAAGAAGATTTCCTTCCTCATGATGAACATATTGCAGAACGCCGCGGTACGCCCACCGAGCACGGCGTCGGCATCCACTTTGTAATCGGGATGACGTGCGCACAGAATGTCATACACGTGGCGCAGATCCTTCAATCGCAGATGCCCATCGGCGTCCCAATGCTGCTTGAGATTCGAGAATCCGCCGATTCGTCGAACGTCGTTCAAAAGGCGTGGTGATGACGTCCCAGCCGTCCACTGCGCGCGCGATCGCATCGTCGTTGATACCGTATTCGGCGAGCGCGTGGTCGTCGATATACGAGTCGATGATTTCGCCGTAATCGTTTTCCTTATGCGGGGTGTCGGTGAAATCGAAATACCGGCGGTAATGGCAGAAGCCGTAATAGTCGGCGTCTGCGTTCTTCCAAGCCAGTATTGCGCGGTCAGCTCGCAATAACGCGGGTTTTCCACGGAGATGTTCTCGCCTTCGTCATCATGCAGCGTGTTCGTGAAACGGGTCGTGGCCTGCGCCGCACCCACCTGCACCGGAAGAATGCTTTCCCCTTCGGGGAACGTGGCCTGCTTATGCGCCGACACGAAGATTTTGATATTCGGATGGTGCTGTTCCGCTGTGAGAACCATGTGAGATATTCCGCCTTACTAAGACAAACGTCCTTTCCTCAATAGAATATATGAGAGTACTGCCGAAGAGGGACGCTCTACGAGCCTTTGCACCCAAATACTTCGCACGAGTAGGATAGGACGTTGTGAAAGACTTTTTCGAAAGCCTCAAGAAGAGGTACCACTATGCGATGGTGGTTTTCAAGGAACTGGTGAAAACCGACTTCCAGCTGCGATATCAGGGCTCATTCCTGGGCATGGTGTGGTCTGTGTTGAAACCGTTGATGCTGTTCGCCGTGATGTATGTGGTGTTCGTGAAGTTCCTGAAGTTCTCGGATGGCACTCCGACTTTCCCCGATTTTCGTTGCTGTGCGGCACCTGCCTGTGGAGCTTCTTCTCCGAGTCGACCAGCATGGGTATGCAATCCATCGTCGGTCGTGGAGATCTGCTGCGCAAGGTGCATTTCCCGAACTACATCATCGTCGCTTCCACCACTATGGGATCCATGATTTCTCTCGGCATCAATCTGCTGGTGGTCATCCTGTTCGGTTTCTTCGCCCACGCGCACTACACTTGGCGCGTGCTGCTGGTACCGTTCAGCATCCTGCAGCTGTACTGCCTTGGATTGGGCGTGGCACTGCTACTTGCTTCCCTGTTTGTATACTTCCGCGATGTGGCGCATATTTGGGAAGTCGTGTTGCAAGCCATGTTCTATGCGACTCCTATCATCTACCCGATTTCCATGGTGGCGAATAATCCGGAGTTCTCCTGGGCGGCAAAATTGCTCATGCTGAATCCTTCCACGCAGGTGATTATGGATATCCGTCACAACCTGCTTTCCCCGGAATACGTGCCAACCGTGTGGACCATGGTCGATAACAAGTTGCTGTGCCTGCTGCCTTACGTATTGTCCGCCGTCATCTTGTGGCTCGGCATTCACGTGTTCCGCAAGTACAGTTCCAAGTTCGCGGAGGTGCTCTGATTTATGGCTGAGGTTGCAATGACTGAAGAGAAGAACGCAGACGAGCGCCCTGTGGTGCTTAAGGTCGATCATGTGGCCAAGATGTTCCGCTTGCCTACCGAGCAGGCCACCGGTCTGAAGATGGCATTCCTGAACTGGACGAAGGGCATTAAGGGCTACACCGAGCAGCATGTGCTGCGCGATATCATTTCGAGGTTCGCCAAGGCGATTTCTTCGGTATCGTCGGGCGTAACGGCTCCGGCAAGTCCACGCTGTTGAAAATCATTTCGCAGATTTATACTCCTGAGCACGGATCGGTCACCGTCAAGGGCAAACTGGTCCCGTTCATCGAACTCGGTGTGGGCTTCAACCCGGAGCTGACCGGACGTGAGAACGTGTATCTGAACGGTGCTTTGTTGGGCTTCACTCGTGCTGAAATCGATGCGATGTATGACGACATCGTAGAGTTCGCTGAGCTTGAAGACTTCATGGATCAAAAGCTCAAGAACTATTCTTCCGGCATGCAGGTGCGTCTTGCCTTCTCTGTGGCCATCAAGGCACAGGGCGACATTCTGGTGCTTGACGAAGTGCTTGCCGTGGGCGATGAAGCGTTCCAGCGCAAATGCGATGATTTCTTCACAAAGGTCAAAAAAGATCCAACTAAGACTGTTATTCTGGTCACGCATTCCATGGATGCAGTGAAGCGTTATTGCAATAAGGCAATCTTAATCAAAGATGGCAATATTATCGCTTCGGGAGATAAAGACGCGTCGCTGATCAATATACGCTCGAAAATATTAGGACCGATCAGAAACATAGCCATCCAAAAAAGAATGAGCATCCTGAGGGACTTAATGACCGTGTTCCCATATTCCGATTCATTCCAGTCTCATCAACCGTTGCCAATTGTTCTGATACTTTCAAATTCGACATCGAATATGAGTACAACAATGATGATGGCTACATTGCAATTGCGATGAACGACATCAAGCGCGGCGGAATCCCCTATGACTCAGGTCAGAAGAATCTCAAGGTTCAAAGGGGACATCATATTCTGCACATGGAGATGCCTCTATCACTATTCAATAATGGCGAATTCCGTCTTGTAGGCTCATTCCGTACCGAAAATTTAGAGGATGATAAACGAACAGATATGATTGCTTACACTAATGATGATAATTCTTTGCTTTTTGCAGTTAGAGACAAAGCTAATACAAGAGATTATGCTCTGTTGAATGATCATGCTATGCAAATGCGTCTCATCTCTTATGACAGTGAAAAATAAAATGTCATTCATCATTAATACTGCAATTAGCACCTTCGAAGGAAGAGTCAATGCCTAAGATTTCAATCGTCATTCCCGCATACAATGTCGGTGATTACTTGCAGGAATGTCTTGATTCAGTACGGAATCAGACTTTCTCCGATATCGAAGCGATTGTCGTGAACGATGCGAGCCCCGACAATGTTGGAGAGATCGCAGCACGGGCAGCCACAGAGGATCCGCGCATCCGAGTCATCACCAACAACCCGAATATGGGCACGCACCGCACTCGTATGGCCGGTGTGGAAAACGCTTCCGGAGAATACACGTTCTTCCTGGACGGCGACGACGCGCTCAAGCCGGACATGTGCGAACAGCTCGCCGCGGAAATCGACAAACATCCAGTGGACGTGCTGCATTATGGCCTTACTGTTGTCGCCGCCAACGAGCTACTGGAAAACGAGCGCCAGGCCTTCGAAACCTTCAACAACACTCCTACGCCTGATTCCACCGGAGAAGACATTGTCCGCGATATTTTCGATGAGACTCGCGGCTACAAGGTCGATTGGCGTGTGACCCAGCGTCTGTACAAGACCTCCATGCTTAAGGAAGCTTTTAATGCCATGACTCGCGACCGTCTAGGCCGTTCTCAGGACGGCTACGAGTGCTTCGTGGTTTCAGCATTTGCCAACAGCTACCATTCCTTCAAGGAATGTCGTGGATACGTGTATTACTATGGCCGCGGGATCAGTGGCACTAATATGATCGATGCAGCGAAGTATGCCCGTTATTGCGGCCATTTCAAGGCGGATTTCGATGCAGCCTACGAATTTGCCGATGCACAGCATTCCGACATGCTTCGTGATTGCGCACAAGGCTTCCAACGCAAGGCAACCGAAATCCTTGCCAATGATTGGAAGGTCAGGGTTCCGGAAGAGGAAAAGGCGGAAGCCGCCAAGCAAATGGAGGCTGTGTTCGGTCCGGCCATCACGGGACGTGAACTGTACCGTTTCGTGCGCGATGATGCCTATGACCGAATCGTCAAAGAAAACTTCACTCCCGGCATCTCCAAGCTGCAAACATGGTTCAATATCGCAAACAATTGCAAGCTGCCGCAGAATGCGGAAGGACCTGATGTCACTCGTTTCCATGAGATGAAGCAACTCGCATCCATCCACATGCATAATCTCAACGAACGAATCGAAGCAGCGAAAACTATCAACGAATACAATAAACAGCACATCCGCATCTTCGTCACCACTCACAAAAACGTTGACACCTTCGACAGCGCCATCATGCAGCCGGTGCAGGTCGGACCGAAGAACTATCGCTTCCCCTGGGCATTCCACGATGATGAAGGCGAGAATATCGCCGATCTCAACCCACGTTACTGCGAACTGACCACGCAATATTGGGCTTGGAAAAACATCGACGCCGACTACTACGGTTTCTGCCATTACCGCCGTTACTTCGACTTCTCGGACACTCCGCATGAGGAAAATCCCTACGGCGAAATCATGGACGACTACATCGATGCCGCCGCGGCAAAGAAGTATGGCTGGATGACGAAAACATCGCCAGCGTGGTGAAGCAGTATGACGTCATCACCACGCCATTCGGCAATCTCGAAAAAATCATCGATAAGCACGGCACTCCACGCGCGCTGTGGGAAGCCGCTCCCCTGCTGCATGACGATGATCTGAAGCGTTGCTACCAGATCCTGTGCAGCATGTATCCCGACTACAAGCAGGACGCACAGGCGTTCTTCAACGGCGACAAAGCCTGCTTCTGCAACATGTTCATTATGAAGAGGGAGATCTTCTTCGACTATTGCAAATGGATGTTCCCCATTCTTGAGGAGTTCGATAAAAAACACGGACTACAGCACGTACAGCAAGGAGGCCCTGCGTACGCCGGGTCATCTGTCCGAACGTCTGCTCAACATCTACCTGCTGCATCACAAGCGTATCGGTTCCAACTGGAAGTTCAAGGAACTACAGTGCGTCCACTTCACCAATCCGGAGCCAGCGGAGCAGCTCAAGCCGCTTGACATTACCGACAAGCCAATCGTTCCGGTGGTGTTCGCAGCGGATGACAATTATGTTCCTCAATTGACCACCACCGTGTATTCAGCCATGAAGAACGCCGATCCGCATTACTTCTACGATGTGACGGTGCTGCAGCGCAACATCGCATGGGACAAGCAGGAACGTCTGCGTGGCTTCTTCAAGCAGTTCCCGAATATGAATCTGAGGTTCACCAACGTGGACCGCGAACTTGCTGGCTACGATCTTTCCACCAATAACGCCCATATCAGTGTGGAGACGTATTACCGCTTCCTGATTCAGAAGGTTCTGCCGTTCTACGACAAGGTGCTGTATCTCGATTCCGACATCATCATCAACGGCGATATCGCGAAGCTTTACAACATCGATTTGCAGGGCAAGATGCTCGGCGCGATTCGAGACATCGACTTCCTCGCCAATCTCAACGTGAAGCACGGCAAACGCATGGGCTACGCGCAAACCGTGCTGAAGATGAAGAATCCATACGATTACTTCCAGGCCGGCGTGCTGGTGCTCAACACCAAGGCGATGCGTGAGCATTACACCATCGAACAATGGCTTACCTACGCCTCGAATCCCGATTTCATCTACAACGACCAGGACGTGCTCAACGCGCACTGCGAAGGGAACGTGCTGTATCTGCCATGGGAATGGAATGTGGTTCACGATTGTGGTGGCCGCGTAGGTAACCTCTTCACGCAGCGCCGAACGATATCTACGACGCATATATGAAGTCGCGTAGCAATCCGCAGATCATCCATTATGCCGGCTTCCAGAAGCCTTGGACTGATCCGGATTGCGATTTCGCCTCTATCTACTGGAGGTACGCGCGTGAGACCCCGTTCTACGAGCGTTTGCTCAAGCGTGTGGTGAAGGCGAACGAACCGGAAATCCCAGAAGGAGTATTCCGCCCGCAACATGAGCGCGCAGTCGGAGAAGATAATCCGATTCGCAAAATCGTCGATCCACTCATGCCGATTGGCTCCCGTCGCCGTGATGCGGTGAAGGCAATCGGACGTGTGGTTCGTGGCCGTCACTGAAGCACCCAAGAACACACTTTGCGGTTAGTTTTCGGAAAGGGTATGGTCGCGCCGAGTAAATTATCAGTCCTCAGATAAAAAGCCTCATGGGGCATGACCATATTCGTTCCGTTTAGCGGCGAAAGGAGTTCCGTTAAACTATTTCAACGGCATCAGCTGCTTTATTTTTGCAATAATCCACTTGCCGATGTATACCGCGATACCGGTAAGCGCATAGACCACAATGGCCTTGATGAACGGATGAGTTTGTCCCAATGTAATAAACCCTCCGATTGGCCCGCCCAAAGTAAGGTTCACAAGCAGCAGATGGAACATATACACACCCAGCGAGACGCTGGATACTTTACGGATCATGAGCTTCATCTTGTCGGAACCACGCTGGAAAAACGGCTCCAGCGTTTTGCAAAGCATAAATAGCGACACTGCCGATGTCACACATAGTGGGGAAGAAGTGCCGACAAGATAGTTATAGTACTCCGTTCTCATCGTTTCTTGGAAAAAGCCATTCCAGCACAGTCCTCCAAGGAACATCAATGCCGCAGACCCGACGAATAAACCTGCCCAAACCGGAGCTTTCCATCGCACCGGCAAGCCATAATTCTCCAGATAATATCCGAGCAAGAAATACAACAAGGCGTTGGAAGAGAACAGCGGCCAGCTCAACAATGGACTGAAATATTTTTCATTGATGCCAATGGCCTTCGCCGCTGGAATGAGAATCGAACAGAACAACGTCAATGCGATGGCATATTCCATGAGACGACGGTCATGGACGATCTTCGAAAGCAGCGGAGTCAACAGATACAGATAAATGATGGAATACAGGAACCAGTAAATATCAATAATAGAGTTGGTAAGGAATCGCTTGCAGAAATCGACAAAGCCGAAGCTATCGGCGATCGACTGCGCTCCGTAAAATAGACCGGGAAGCAGACCAAACAACAGATAGCATGCGATGCTTCCCAGAATCAGCGCTCGCCCCACCCGCACGAAACGTTTTTTAAAAACACTTTCGTCGAATATTTCTTCCGATAATCCAGTAAATTCATACCGCTGACCATGAAGAAAATCGGCACCGCAAAAAATGAACACCGCCTGCATCAGCTCCTGAAATGCCCATAAACGGGTTCTCTGAGGCGAGAACACACCCAAAGATGTGTGCAAGCAGACCACCGCAAAACAGGAAACGATGTTCAATACATCAACAAACACAAAATGCGTTCTTTGCTTTGCCGTTTTTCCGTTCACTCGCAAAGCCCCGTTCCGTGGCCAACTGTTCCTCTGTCATCGACTGGTGTTCCCTTCTTCCTGACATACGCACTTCAGCATAACAAATAATGACGTCCCTTCTTGACGGAGGACTGCGAGCCTGCGTCCGCTCTCGCCCCTAGGCTATAAAAGCAATGAATTCCCATTAACGTATCGGAAGATCAAGCATGGCAAATAGATTCAGAAACAGTCATATCTGCGTTGCAGAACGGATTCGTACCGGCTCATTTGTCCGAGCGTTCAGGAACCCTTTCGCGATTCTACTTGCCTTTACTCTGCTATTCAGTTGTGCGTCAGCCAGCGCTGCGGAAGACAAGGAAACAGATCAAAACGGAAGTAAGTTGACTTTGCCAAGCTATGTGATGGACGGCATGGTTCTGCAGCAGAACAAAATCACCACTCTGAACGGTTCAACAGCAAAATCCATGTCAGGGCAAACCATCTCAGTCACCTTACGCGGAGGCAAAAACCAATATAATGCTTCATCGCGAATCTCTAAAAACGGAAAGTTCTCGGTTCAGCTGCCTAAAATCAAAGGATCACTCACCCAATACATCATGAAATTTATGGTGGCTGACACCATGGTAAAAACCGTGAATGATGTATACGTCGGCAATTTGTTCATCGCTTCTGGGCAGTCGAATATGGAAATAAACTACAACGACTATTTCAAAAGCGATTCGCTTTTCAAGACAAGCACCTCATTGCACTACACACGCAACGATATTCCACGCAGCATCAATGACAAATATGTCCATTTCCTCTCACCGAATAAAATCCTCGACACAAAGAATTATCCACTAAGAGATTTCGAAAAGAAATCCTGCTTACAGCCGCAGGAGATGACGTCAATTATCTTGGCTATATTCCTCAATATTTTGCACAACAGCTTCGCAAACAATATCCGAATATACCTATCGGATTCATCCAAACCGCTTGGGGAGGGACAGCTATATCTCACCATATAAAAGGCGGAGACATCTATAAAAGTCGTGTTGCCCCATTACAGGGACTTGGCGTGGCCGGTGTGTTATGGTACCAAGGTGAAGATGATTCCGGATCGATGGATCTGGCATTACGGTATGATATTTCCTTCGCCACACTTGTAAACGATTACCGAAATCTATTCAACGATGCGACATTGCCGTTCCTTTATGTGCAACTAGCCAGATACGACGGTTACGGCTACATCTACGACACCATCGTGCGCAATGCGTCAATTGGGCATACTCAGCAATCCCGTCGTTGCGTCGCACAAGAATCTTGGCATGACCGTCTCCATCGATACGGATAAAGGCACGCCGAAGGCGATCCATCCACTCGGCAAGGAAATCGTCGCCCAACGCATGGCTAACCAATGGATCGCCATGAATGAACACAAGGCAGTGCCATCCGGACCGTTGCCCAAAGAAGCACATCTTGATACAAACGACAAGTCAACGGCCATCATCACTTTCCAAGAAGGCACAGCCGTCAAACTGCAAGCGAAGCGGCCGAATTACACGACCAGCGCAACAATCGACAATATCGCAAATGCCACCAATACTCCGCTATCAGGATTCCAAGTCGCCGATGGAGACGGATCAATGCACAATGCCATCGCAACTATAACTGGCAGTACACTCCGCATCCACTCCGACGAAGTGAAACGTGTGGCTCAAATCCAATATCTATGGCAAAGCAATCCCAGCTGTTTAAGCATCGTATACAACAGCTCGAACTTGCCTATGAGCCCGTTCACTCTTAACGTGAATCAAAAAACCTATTCGCATTGATTCTCTCTTCTTATCGGGGAGAGCACCATGCCAATCATCATCGGAGCAAACAATAATGTGTGGAACATATATCTTGTAGGATTGCCATGTCCCCCGCTAATTTCAAGCGAAACAGGATAAACAAACAGTAATATGACTGACAGGTAATACGGAACGAACTGTAATAGACCGTTCAGAGTCACGCTTGTTCTACGTCTACGCCATAAAAACGTATGCTAAGAACGCCGGCACGACCGAAGCCCACAGAGCAATATACATGAGTAAATTCAATACCGGAACAGAACGTAATAACGTCGATTATATTTTTCACAAGACCTTGCGATTCAGTTTCAATGGTGCTTGGAGCCAATTTGCCGAACGTATCAGGATTCACCGATGTCGTTGTCATCACATCCATTTGCACAGGATAATGCTTGTATGGTTTTTGAGGTTGTTTTAGCTCACTTGTTCCAGTAAATGTAATCCAACCTGATTCCAAGCAAAAGAAACCATTCACATAAGTCATCGGATGTCTTAAGCCTATTTTCAACCAAGTCTTAAGAAAATCCGATGTCGAGGCCCCCTCACGAAGCTTGTATCCAGTAACTGGGTCAGCGATATATGGATTGTATTGCTCGCTAACTTGACCCCATGTATATATCAGGTACGAATCTACTGAATCTTTCTCTTTGTTGGAAACATCGTCGGGATAGGCATGTGCCGCACGCCCAAGAAGTTCTATAGGCATAGCAACGCAGCTTGAGCGCTACCAGGAACAATATGTGCTTGTTTGTAATAACAATTAGGCAAAGCAACATTGACAATGAGATACAAAATAATTGTCACACCGATTGCAATGGCTTTCAATCGCGCCTTGAACTTCCCTACTATCAATAACAGCAAGCTCAATGCAATAATATACAATCCAATTTTTTTGCTCATTGCCGCACATAGTGACAATACAAAAAAAAAACCGATGAGGAATCTAGGGTCTTTAAATTTTTCAAGCCTTGAATCCACTAGTCTCATGAACATAAGAGACCATGCCAAAGAAAAAAGACCACATGCGTGATGTCTTTTGACATCGATGCGAACATAATTGGAAAAACGGGAAAGAAACACAAGAACATCGTGCACACCTTAAGTGGCACACGCTGTAGACCACGTTCTTTTAAGATAACTTAGCCAACACGCTATGACAAGACCCGTCAACGCACTTTGTACTAGAGCATGCAGAAAAATGCCGATGATATAGCTGCCTGTCACGGCATGAGACAACCACAAAAAAGGCACCGTATAGGTATGTATCGAAGAAGGGATGGTGATCCCAGATCTGCCCCGGTTTCTGTCCGAAAACAGAAATACCGAAAAATTGAGCAACCTGATCTCCGGTGTCCCAGTACATTATTCCCGGATACAGCAATAGTATATAGGGAAGCCAAAGCATGAAAATCCTCATGCCATCTCTCATTTTTGATTTCCATGACTTTTGGTGTTCAAAAGAAAACCAACCGACAAAATGTTTCACAAATCCTTTTGAGGATTTACCCACACTTTCATCCTTGTTTTCCTCTTTTTCCCCCGTTGCTTCTACGGAAATCTTTTGCAAAAGAACAAATCCATAACGGAATGTCACACAAAATAGTGCAGAAAAAAGCGCCCATTGTTCATAGAACGATAATTTATTGAATGGAATGCTTGCCATGCTTGCCGCATTAGTTCCGCATGCAAAAAGGAAACCGAGAAAAACGGGGAAAATCCATCCCGCAAATCGTCTTTCAGAATCATCCACAGCTGATTTAAGGCAAAAAGATTGCCCTTCCCTCTTCATTGGTTCCTCCAATAAAAAACCATCCTGCTTTCATATGCTCTTCATGTACTGTACATGGAGATAAGGAACTGGGACAAGGAAAACATCTTCAACATTTAATCTAGACCAAGCACCACCATGCGATATCATCGCGACATAATTCGATTACATCAAGCTTTTTCGCCGAAATTAAGTCGGCCAGTGCAAAGGATATAGTGGGATTCATGCCTGATAATTCGAACGTTTCCGTCGCCGTGCTTCTTCCCTGCTACAACGAGGAAGTCACCATCGGCAAGGTGGTGCGCGATTTCAAAGCCGCGCTGCCCAATGCCGACATCTACGTGTACGACAACAACTCCACCGACCGCACGGCGGAAATCGCCACCAGCGAAGGCGCCATCGTCCGCAAGGAGCCACGTCAAGGCAAGGGCAACGTGATCCGCGCCATGTTCGAAGACATCGACGCCGACGTGTACGTCATGGCCGACGGCGACGACACTACCCCGCGGACGCAGCCCCTGCCATGGTGGACAAGGTCCTCGAAGGCTACGATATGGTGATCGGAGACCGTCTGAGTTCCACCTACTTCCAGGAGAACAAGCGTCCATTCCACAACTTCGGCAACCGCCTGGTGCGCGGTTCCATCAACGGCCTGTTCCATGCGAATGTCACCGACATCATGACCGGATACCGTGCCTTCTCGTTCACATTCGTCAAAACCTATCCGGTACTGTCACACGGGTTCGAAGTCGAAACCGAAATGACCATCCATTCGTTGAACAACAATCTACGCCTGTTCGAGATGCCGATTCAATACCGTGACCGCCCGGAAGGCTCCGTCAGCAAACTTGACACCGTGGGTGACGGCATCAAGGTGATGAGCACCATCTTCCGCATGATCCGCGAATACAAGCCGCTGCCGTTCTTTGGAGGGCTCGGAGCCATTATCGGCATCATCGGCATCATACTGTGCGGTAGCGTAACAGTAGACTTCTGGCATACCGGCATGGTGGCGCGCTTCCCCACACTCATCGGAGCAGTTATGCTCGTTATCGCGGGAATCCTGCTGTTCATAGCGGGAATAATCCTCGACGTCATGGCCAAGAACGATCGTAAGGCGTTCATCATCGACGCCAACCAATTTGCCATGATGAGACGCAAAAAATAACGCAACTTTCAAATGTGGCTGAGAACAAGCAGTTTTGTTCTCAGGCCACATTTGAAATATCTACTGCTTGACTACTTCACCCACTTTTGAGCGTTCGTGCCATTCGCACTATACAACTGTACGTTAGCGCCATTGGCAGTAGAAGCACCCGAAACATCCAGAACCTTGTTCTCCGCGAGCGCGGACTGGAAGGTATACGATCCGTCTGAGTTCTTGATGGCGATCCACTTTTGGGCATACGTGTTGTTTGATACATACTGCTGAACATTGGCTCCATTTGCAGTGCTTGCACCGTAAACGTCTAATACTTTGCCGGAATTCACGCTAATCAACGTCACATAGCCATTGCCGTCATGCGTTACTTTCCATTTCTGTGCGTTTGTACCATTACCGCCCCACAATCGCACATTGGCGCTATCGCTCTTGGAAGCACCGGCAACATCGACTTTCATGGAAGTCTTCAGCTTTGATCCGAACGCATAGGTGCCGTCAGGAAGATCCTTCCTATGTGAATCAGCTGTGGCATCCATACGTTCTCTTGGAGTAGATACCTTGCTTATTGTCCACTGCTGGGCTGCCGTTCCATTAGGCGTGTACATCTGCAGTTTGGTCTGCTGCGTGGCGTTGCCGCCAGGAATATCCACGGCTTTGTTCGCGTTCACTGATATTAATGTCACCTTGCCGCTACCGTAGTTACGTACGGTCCATTGTTGGGCGCTGGTACCGTTGCTGTCATATTGTTGAAACGCTGCACCATTGGCCGTCGAGCCTCCATACACATCCAATGCTTTACCGGAATTCACATTGGTAATGCGGTAGGTCGCATTTCCTACCGATGTAAAACGATACTTTTGCGCGTTGGAACCGTTGCTTGTATACAACTGGATTTGCGTGCTATTGGCAGTTGATGCACCAGGAACGTCGAATACCAATCCAGTGTTTTTCGTTGATCGAATCGTTGCTGGCGCATCTGTCGGAATATTGACTTCGCTAGAGGAAAGAGTGAAGAGTTGCGCGACCGTTCCGTTAGGCGTATACAGATGAATCGCGGTACCGTTGGCCGTGCTGCCACCACTTAGATCCAGAACCCAATTGCCTAATGCGGATTGCAAGTAATAACCGGCTCCCGAATCACGGATGAACCAACGCTGGGCGTTCGTACCATTCGCCGAATACTGCTGCACCACCGCATTATTACCCGCAGCGCCATTACGAACGTCCAAGGCCTTACCGGAATTCACATTAACAATCACATAGCTGCCATCAGACTGTTTAGTGAAAGTAAACTGCTGAGCTTTGGACCCATTGCCGGAGTACAGCTGAATAGCTGTGGAATCCGCTCCACTGGCTCCAGGGATATCAACACTAGAAGCCACTTTGGAACGTACATTGATGTAATAATTCCCATTAGGAATGCTCACAGCACTCATCTTGCGCACATCAAGGGAAGGCTGAGAATCGTCATTCCCTCCATTCTGCACAGAAGTCTTATTGCCAAAGGCACTCATATCCACGGAGCCACTGATACCGTTGATATGACCGCTTTCGGTGTACTGCCAGCCACGATCGTTGGTCCCGACGCCGTGAATTCCATCTGCGGACCATATTGCGCCACCCAGCGTGTCTTCGCATAGATGTTCGCATTGTTCAACGGCCCCTGCAAGTAGCTCGTGTAGGAGTACACGCCGAGATTCTGGTAACCGCCGGACTGCAACGCGCCATACCAAGCATTGACGATGCCGTTATACACGTTCGGATCGTTCGGCGGCGTGTGCCCGGTCCACGTCCAACTCTCAAGGTCGTAGTACACGGGGTATTTCAAGTCGTTCGGTCTCACGCCAAACTGGCGGAGCTTGGACACCACATCGTTGCCCTCCTGCCTGGAACCGCTCGCATCCTCCGCATACGAGTACCAGTAGATGCCGAACGGAATACCCAGCCGCTTGCATTCATTAATGTTGCGTTGCGCTTTGGCATCGGCGTCATTGCCCCATCCAAAGCCAAGACGGATGATCGCGCCTTCCACGCCGTCGGCTTTCGCCTTAGCCCAATCGATATCCCCCTGCCATGAAGAGACGTCGATCACGCCTTTGGCCTGCTGGGCGAACAGGTTGTTTCTATAGTCGAAGAAGGCTTTCGTATTGTTGTAGGTTCCCCAATGCGCGCCGTAATCGTTGCCATCGAATTTGGCAAGCTTCACGGTGGCTCCGTTTTTTGAGGACGATTGCTCCACGGATTGTTTCATAGATTGTTCCACGGCATCTTTCACATCCGAGGCACTCACCGGAATGAATGATTCGCCATCCGTTTTGGCCAGTGGATCAGGTTGCTGCGATTGCGTGCCGACCAGCTGAGCGTCCGTCACGGTTTCGCCGGTCTCAATGTTCTGTACATCACCTTCCGGCGTAACCGCAAGGTTCTCCGAAACCACAGTGGAATCGTCCGAAATGTTTTCGCTTACCGTTTCCGGCAGCGTCGCGTTCGGATTGTCCGGCATGCTGTTTGACGAATTCTGCGCATCATCACAGTTGCGGCAAAAGAACTTGGCGTATCCTCAATCGCAATATCCTGCATGGCGTAAGCCGGCACCACGGCAACGGAAACCGTCATTGCAACCACGGAAGCGGTGGTCGCAATCTTCATCAAGCTTTTCGGCGATATCATCGTCAGCCTCTCTCACAAAACGCATTTCACGCGTTGACGCAATTGCACACGCAAAACTTAAGTGTATTCTGAGATGTCCCCACTTAAAATAAAGCAGCTGGATTCCAGACCAAACTTCACATTTACCGAATATGCCACAACATGAAGTGCTGGCATTCGGAAGTGGAACGGGTAACATACCTTATGTATTGTCATTTGGGAACAGAGGACCTTGTCGGACCACCTCCAATAGACAACATCAGAACGGTATCACGGACTCCTGGAGGGAAGCATGCACGGCACGAAAGGCAGCCAAATAAAGCTGACAGTCAAGCAAGTAACGTCCGCAAGCCCCGGACTTTCAGCAGTACCGCGACCGTCGGGACCAGCAAATCCAACAATTCCGTCAATGCCACCGATCGTGACGAAAAGCTTAGAACAAAAGCACCGGGGACTTCCTGCCGAACGGCTCCCGAAGATCCGTTCCAAATCGCCATATCGCAAGGCGTGCAAGATGGCGACACTTGGGTACATAACCATGTCAAGAACTTGATTCGCCGTTCCATCATCGTAGCCGTTATCGTCGTTGCGGTATGCATTGTGGTCTTCGGCGTCATGGGCGTGAGAACATCGCAGAAAATGCGCGAACTGAATGCCATTAACGACTGCAGAGACGCGGTTGCCGCCATGAACGCTTCATATTCCAAGGATTTCCAGCTCAAGGGAAAGATTGTCGACGCATTTTCCAGCATGGATTCCTCATATGATCTGGAAAAGCTCAGCACCTTGTATCAGGAAGAAGTCAAATCGCCGAAGGCGCTTGACTGCAAAGCCGATCCGTCCGGGACCACCAGCAAAGCCAACACCGAACGAGCCGCATATGACAAACAGGCCAGAACCTTCGAGCGGGCGTGACAAAGAACGAGGCAAATCAGAATTGAATACGAAACGATTGGCAAGAACGGCACTTGCCGTTATCGTAACCGTAGGAATAGTCGTTGCCATCATCGTCGGGTGCGGCCCCAAATGGGGCAACGGAACGGCAACCGGTAAAACCGGATCGCAATCCACCGCCACCGCCCATACTGCGGCCACTGTTGATGTGCAGCTGCCCTCATACTACATGGACAATATGGTGTTCCAGCGCGATCAGCCAATCGTAGTCAAAGGCAACGTCAGCTCCACGGAAAGCAACCCCATCGACGTTTCGAAACTGTCAGCGACACTTACGCAAGGCAAAACCTCCGAGAGCGTCAAGGCAAAGGTAGCGAAAAACGGCAGTTTCACCTGCACGCTGAGCGCGCAAAAGGCAAGTCTCAATCCGTATTCGCTGCAAGTGCAGTACGCCGGCAAAACCGTGCTGAAACTGGCCAAAGTGTATGTGGGAGACGTCTTCGTAGCCGCTGGCCAGTCGAATATGGAACTCAACTATGTGCAGTATTACGAAAACGCTACTTACAATTTTGGCAATGGACTAATCACGACAGGCGATTTGCCGAAACCGCTCGTAGATGACAACGTGAAATTTGTCATCGCAAATCATGATGTTGAAGACACTGATTTTCCACTGTCCGCTGTTAATCAGAGCGCCGATGCATGGCTGACTGCAGATTCCACGAATTCACTGCACCTCAGCTATCTGGCTCAGCAATTCGCCATGCAGTTACGCGCCAAGCACCCCAATGTGCCAATTGGCATCATCCAGACCGCGTGGGGTGGCACGCCTATTCGCCGGCATGTACAAGGCGGCGATATTTATGCGAACCATATCGCGCCGTTGAAGGGATTCCATGTGGCGGGCGTGCTGTGGTACCAAGGGTGCAGCGATGCCAATAATTACGGAACTGCTTTGCAATACGAATCGCAAATGACCACGCTCATCAACCAGTACCGTAACGTGTTCGGACGCAAGGACCTGCCGTTCCTGTACGTACAGCTCGCGCGCTGGCCAAACTACCAGTACACGCAGAACGTGCGAGAAGCGCAACGGACCACGCTTGACAACGCGAATCTGCAAGACCGTTCCAATGTGGCGATGACGGTTTCCCTTGACACCGATAAAGGCACATCCGCGCTGATTCATCCACTCGGCAAGGATATTCTGGCGCGCGTATGGCCGCGCAGTACCTCGCCATGGAAAACGGTACGAAAAAACGCTGTCAGCGTACCCAACGGACCGCTTATCGAACATGCCCGGCACACTGCGAACGGCGCAATCGCCTTGTCTTTCCGGAACGGCACCGCAAGCAGGCTGAAAGCCATGCAGCCGAACTATACGAAGAGCGCAAGCGCGAGCGCACCAAACTATAAGAGCGTTCCGAAAGCGACCCCGTTAAGCGGTATCAGCAATATCGCCGCTCCCACCACTACGGCATTGCAGGGGTTTGAGGTCGCCAATTATTCCGGTCAATGGCAGGCGGTCAATGCCACTATCAGGGGCAATCAGGTGTTGCTCACCGCAGCCGATGGTTCAACACTGAACGATCTCAACGCCATGAGCCAGGTTCGTTACCTGTTCAGTGGCAATCCGAAGTGCGCGAGCATGCTGTACAACGACTTTAATCTGCCGGCTAGCCCATTCATCACTATTGTCGAGTGATCTTTGTTGGGGGCCGCCGCGAGATAAACCAATACGGGCGGGATAAGTACGGGCGGGATAAGCCGTTGCTTGGCCTGCTTGGTCATGTTTTGAGCAGGCTGTTCCGGCTTCTGGTTTGGATTCTGGTTTCCCGCTTAAACTATGAAGACTGCTGCAGCATCGCAGAAACTAGACAAATGTCATTTTTCCACCGGTTTATTTAGGCACATTCCCCTCCTACTATGGCATACGGAACGAACGCGAGCGCACAATCATAGATCGAATGCAAACGTGCGCAGGAGAGGAACCACCATGAGGAATCGTATTGCAGCAGCTGCAGCGGCGGGAATATTAACCATCGGCATGGCCGCCTTGCCTTCTGCGGCTTCGGCCAGTGAAGTCGCACCGTCTACGGACGGACTGGCCGGCAGCACCACCATCAGCGGGCAGATCGACCAGGATATGGCCGTGTGCACCGACAAAACGTGCGATGCCGTACAGCATGTGCGCAAAACCAACCAGCAGATCAAGTCGGACATCGATACCGCCAAGCAGCACGCCGAGCAGCTGCATCAGAACGCGCACGAGGACGCCGACGCGCTTCGCCAGTACGGCGAGCAGGCCTGGAAGAACTACCAGGAGGACCGCGAGGATATAAAGAATGCGATCGATGGCGCGGTCAAGCGCGGTCAGGAGCGTCACGACGCTCTGCATCAGGATATGCAGGACACGCAGGCCCACCTCAACCAGATGCATGCCGATATGAAAGAGACTCACGACGAGCTTAAACCAAGCATGATGCGTTCGCGGCAAGCAGCCACCAGTGGCATCAGTCGTTCATCGCGGCGTGAAGGACGCGAACTCCAAGACGGGTCAGCAGGCGGCTCATCCGTTGCTACCGGCACGCATGGCACCACGGCTGGAACGAATGCCGGTACGACCGTTACTGGAGTCAACGGCACCACTGGCACTGTGCGCACGGCTGCCGACACTGGCACGAATGGTGCCGCAACTGGATCCGTCGCAGCGTCCGGCGATCAAACCGCCGCGTCCACCGGCGCGCTGACCAAGTCGGAATATGGGCAGCTTGCGCAAACCGGCATCGGCATTTCCCTTGCCTGCGCAGCCATTCTGCTGCTTGCCGGCCTTGCCTACGCCATGAAGACGTTCGTGCAGTATAAGCGCGAAACCAGCGAAGACTGAGCCGGTTCGCTGCCGGACAGCGTTTGCTTCATCGACTCATGAAAAAACGGTCTCGAATATATCGGGACCGTTTTTTCATGCGCGTTTTCGTATGTGCTTTTCATCTGCTATACGCATTGTTGCGATTCAATTGGAATGACGTAGTACAGCGACGTACAATGCAGCGCGAAGCGCGCGTACCGTGCGTGAACCGCGTGTATGTCCAGTATTCCCACTGATTTGTTACGTTGGCCGTTCTGATCAGCCCACTGGTCAATTCGCATAATGGGGAGCACTGCTGGCGATTCGCGGCGACGGCGTATCGTCATTCCCCGCCGTCCGTCCGGTACTACCCGCGCTCCCCGCATCGCCGGCCTTTTTCAGCATTGCCGATGTTGGTTCTACGCAACGACCCCGCGGCCAACGAGCGGATGGATCGCCTGCGCTGCGCCTGTTCCGTCTGCGAAGCAGACTGAACTGCGGGAAAAGCGCCCGTTACGGGACGAATACGACCGGTTGCGGTCGGAATAAAGCTTGGTGGCAAAACCTGCGTTGTGATGGCGCTTATGGATGCCATTTGCGGCTGCTGCGTATTATCAGGACCATCCACAGCGTCTTTTTCTTTCACGGTTTGTGATTCTTCCGCACGATTCGCGTCATCATTCGCATCCTCGCCCGTTTGCAAGGCAGACCCAGCTTCGCTCTGCTTTTCTTGTTTTTCCTGCTTTTCCTGCGGAGCGGCCTGCACATCACTCTGCAATACGATTGGCGATGAATTCGAACGGCGTCGGGCAAGCGCCGCCAGAGAGTCACGAGTATCAGCATCGCGTTGGTCAGTCTGCTGGCTGCCGGCAGCCGTCTTGTCAACCATCGTCGTGCTTCTTTCTCTCAACGTCACGATTTCGAGCGTAACGTAGCGCAGCGCAAAAGTGCGCGTAAAACGACGATGTACGCAACTCCCCCACCGAATCGCAATCAAATATCGACATATGAGGGCAAACAATCCCATTATTGAGACCACAGACTGGCACCAATAAGCCGCAGCATGGCAATCAGGGACTTTCCTGGATGCGGCCCGTACACGCGAGACTTGCGATACGGGACGATTCAAAAAACCGAGGCCAATGAAAGAAGCATTCGGAGGGAATCTGGAAGGAACCGGAAAACGGAGTGGAAAAGAAGGAACCCCAGAAACCGAATGATTCCAACGGTTTTCGGGGTTCCAATCCGGGCGGAGAATACGAGATTCGAACTCGTGAGGCTGTTACACCAACACGCTTTCCAAGCGTGCGCCATAGACCACTAGGCGAATTCTCCAATTATTCAACGCTTCCCGGTGTCTATCCGTGAAACGCAACTTGACTAGAATACAACAGGAGCAGCAAAAAGCCAAATCGGCGTGTCGCACTGCTGGTTTGCAGAGTTGGGCATACGTGTCAAGGTTGTGCAACAGGTATGAGCGATCGGCTGCCTTTACTACGGATACTTCTTATTTCGCACACTGTAGATGCTATATTGCCGCCGATGGAATCCAATAG
>ENA-OQAR01000050-OQAR01000050.1-human-gut-metagenome-genome-assembly--contig:-NODE-50-length-24640-cov-3.144943_pt1 | contig 24640 bp, 29 predicted proteins | sample MGYA00242738_ERZ504533 | MGnify/ENA primary metagenome ERZ504533 (study PRJEB26092, sample SAMD00036276) | human gut metagenome | host: Homo sapiens | study: EMG produced TPA metagenomics assembly of... | reverse complement strand
CGGCGCGCGCATGTGGTGATGATTGGCGGTCCGCGCGATCAGTTCTTCGATCTGGCGGTCCGCGGCGAGTGAGGAGGGGTCGTTCGATTTGGGAAGACCACGTTCCCGACGGTGCGCTACTACCTCACGTTGGAACAGGAATTGACCTCCGCGGGCGTGAAGTATGAGTATATCGAAGCCGGTGAGGTGATGGATTTCGCCGGCTATCATCGTGCGGTCAGCCGTGCGCTTGATGGGGTGGCGACCGACGGCGTCGATGCCGTGGTCAGCTCCGATATTGGCGCGGCGTTCTGCGTGCGCGAAGCGTTGAGCCGCGGAATTTCCATTCCCGACGAGCTGCAGGTCGTCGCCTATGATGGCACGTATTTGACCGATTTGGCCGGTATGAAGCTGACCGCGGTCGCACAGGATTTCTCGGCGATCGCGCAGTCGGCGGCCGACCATATGGTGCAGGCGATCGCCAATGAAGAGGCGGCTGCGGCCAACGCCTCGCGCAAGAACATCCCCAAGCCGTTCGAGCCGAACGTGCTTATTCCCATGACACTGGTGCCAGGCGATACCACGCGTTGATGCTGCGCGTTGGAACGCTGGGTTGGGGTCGGACAGGCTGGGCTGCATAGAACACCGCATCAAACCGGTTGACACGCGCATTCCGCTGTGTGACTGGACATTGACGCCTCTTTTGCGGTAATATCGAACCGGTTCGATACATACGTGAGTATGCAAATACGTAAACAGCAAACAGGCAGACGCGCACACATTGCACCCGCACCCATGAACCAAGGGAGGTCCCATGAAAAACAAAGTGCAGCTCATCACCTACGCCGATCGCTCGGCGACGGCACCCTCAGCTCGATGACCGACATCCTGCGCACCCGTTTCGACGGCGTGTATGACGGCGTGCATATCCTGCCGTTCTTCACTCCATTCGACGGCGCGGATGCAGGCTTCGACCCCATCGACCACACCAAGGTCGACCCGCGCCTCGGCGCTGGGACGATGTCGCCGAACTTTCCAAGACCCACGGCATCATGGTCGACGCCATCGTCAACCACATGAGCTGGGAATCCAAGCAGTTCCAAGACGTGCTTGAAAAGGGCGAGGAATCCGAGTATTACCCGATGTTCCTGACCATGAGTTCCGTCTTTCCGAACGCGCGACCGAAGAGGATCTGGCCGGCATCTACCGTCCGCGCCCGGGTCTGCCGTTCACCCACTACAAGTTCGCGGGCAAGACTCGCCTGGTCTGGGTCAGCTTCACCCCGCAGCAGGTCGATATCGACACGGATTCCGACAAAGGATGGGAATACCTGATGTCGATTTTCGACCAGATGGCCGCATCCCACGTCAGCTACATTCGTCTTGACGCCGTCGGCTACGGTGCCAAGGAAGCCGGTACCAGCTGCTTCATGACGCCGAAAACGTTCAAGCTCATCTCCCGCCTGCGCGAGGAGGGCGTCAAGCGCGGCTTGGAAATCCTCATCGAAGTGCATTCCTACTACAAGAAGCAGGTCGAGATCGCGTCGAAGGTCGATCGCGTCTACGATTTCGCCCTTCCGCCGCTGCTGCTGCATTCGCTGAATACCGGTCATGTCGAGCCGGTCGCGCATTGGACCGACATCCGTCCGAACAATGCCGTCACCGTGCTTGACACGCATGATGGCATAGGCGTGATCGACATCGGTTCCGATCAGCTGGATCGTTCGCTCAAGGGGCTCGTGCCGGATGAGGATGTCGACAATCTCGTGAACGCCATTCATGCGAACACTCACGGCGAATCGCAGGCCGCTACCGGTGCCGCCGCATCCAATCTTGACCTGTATCAGGTCAACAGCACCTACTATTCGGCGCTGGGATGCAACGATCAGCACTATATTGCGGCTCGCGCGGTGCAGTTCTTCCTGCCGGGCGTTCCGCAGGTCTACTATGTCGGCGCGCTTGCCGGCAAGAACGACATGGAGCTGCTGCGCAAGACCAACAATGGCCGCGATATCAATCGTCATTACTATTCCACGGCTGAGATCGACGAGAATCTGCAGCGTCCGGTGGTGAAGGCACTGAACGCGCTTGCCAAGTTCCGCAACGAGCTTGATGCGTTCGACGGCACCTTCTCGTACAGCGCCGACGGCGATACGTCCATCAGCTTCACGTGGGAGGGCACGACCACTCAGGCCACGCTCACGTTTGAGCCGGGCCGTGGTCTTGGTGTGGAGAACACCGCGTCCGTCGCCACGCTCGAATGGCGTGATGCCGCCGGTGAGCACCGCACGGACGATCTGATTGCCAATCCGCCGGTCGCGGCCTGATTCAGCCTCGCCTGATCCGGTCGCTGCCTGACCGCGCATAAATCCATAAATCTGTAATCGTCCTTCCTGTCACCTCTCCTTCAGGAAGGACGATTCGCATTTTCGTTTTTCCGAGCAATCGTCTTATCGGGAAAACAATTTTCCCGGGAATCAGCTGAAATCCCAGCAAAAACGGGTAAGGTGAGCTTATGTCAAAGATGTCAAAGCTTTTCGATCAAGACAACATGTTTTTCGCCATTATGGGCGTGCTGTTCGATCTGATTATTCTCAACGTGCTCACGCTGTTGTGCTGCCTGCCGATCGTCACGGCCGGCGCATCGTTCACTGCGATGCACAGTGTGCTCTGGCGCATGGTCCGCCATGAGGAAACGTATGTGGCGCGCCAGTTTTTTCGACTCGTTCAAGCGCAATCTCAAGCAGTCGCTGCTGCCGTGGCTTGCGTTCCTGCTGGCGGCGATTGTGCTGGTGGTCGACGCATGCTCGCCTGGTCCATGGGGTCGATGCGCGGGCCGCTGATGGCGTGCGTCGCGTTCATGGGATTGGTGATTATTGCGATTGCGCAGTACTTCTTCCCGCTGCTTTCTCGCTATGAGAATCCGACTTCCGAAACGTGAAGAATGCGACGAAACTTGCGCTCGGCTTTTTCCCGCGCACCTTGTGCATGCTGGTGATTTTGGCCGCGTTCGCCGTGCTGTATGCGCAGTTTTTCATATATATGATTCCGCTGCTGATTTTGATGGGCGTTACGTTGCCGCAATACTGTTGCGCGTGGATCTACAACTGGATTTTCCGCCGTATCGACGGTGAGATCGACGCCAAGGGGCGCAAGGTAGCGCAGTCCTGAAATTGTTTGCTCGTAAAGGCCGTTCCGCAGATTGCAAGTTCCGCGGAACGGCCTTTACGCGTTTTCGTCGCCTTGAGTATCCGATTCTCCAGAATCGGACACGCTGGGGGCAGGATTAGCAGGGGAGGATGGTGGCGCCTGCGGGCTGGGATGTGCAGGTTGGGTGCCGTCGAAGCGTGCGGGGTGCCGATGCTCAGCAGCACTGTTTTCTCCGTTGGTTCTTGCGTTGGTTTCGCTGTTGGTTCTTGCGATATTTCCTGCGCCGAGCCGCCAGACAGCAGTTTCACATAGTCGCTCGGCAGTGTGCAGCTTGCGTCGGTGTTTGACGGATTGATGGCGACGATGATGCGCTCGCCACCTGCTTCGCGATTAATCTTGCTGCAGGTTTCACAAGGTGTTTCACAGCTGGTTTCGTGTGCTGTTCCGCTGCGTTCGCCGTCAGTTGCGTCGCGTTCGGCTTCGCCGGCCTCGGAGCTTCTCGCGTACACCAGCGGATACGCGTGATCTTCCGCGTAGAGGAACTCGATGCCTCCGTCGGCCTGCAGTGCGGGATGTGCCAGGCGTAGCGTGTTCAGTGCGCGTACGGTTTCCAGCAGCGAGTCGCTGCGTCCGGTCTGCGAAGCCACGTTCGGGCGCTCGCTGTCGGCATCGATCGGCAGATACAGATCATCGGGCCGGGCTGCGGAGAATCCTGCGTTGGTTGCGCAGCTCCATTGCATTGGTGTGCGCGATCCGGTGCGCTCGTATCCGCCTTCCTTGGATTTGAGCCCGTGCATGTAGCGCATGCCGATTTCGTCGCCGTAGTAGATGAACGGGCAGCCGGGCATGGTCAGCAGGAATGTGAACGCGAGCTTCATTTCATCGGTGGTCAAGGTGTCGCGCATGCGGATCATGTCGTGATTGCCCGACGGAATGCAGATGTATCCAGGCGTTCCGGCGGTGCTGGCAAGCATGGCCGTATATGTGTCCACAAACGCCTTGATGTCGCCGCTCGCATTGCCGACATTGTCGTTATTACAATTTGGATTGTTTCCGTCGACGACTGAATTGCCGTTGCTGTCGCACCCGCTGCTGCCCGCGCCGTCGCATTCGCTGCGTTCGCCGTCGTGTTTCGTTTCGGCAGTTTCGGCGCTGCCCGTAGCTTCGGAAGATCCGGCCGAAAAATACGGATTCTCGCGGAACAGGTCAAGATAATGCGACGGCCCGAAATGCAGCAGGAAGTCCATGTCGAATCCGGCGTGCAACGCCTCTTCGGGGTCACCCCATTCCGATACGAGCACCGCTTCCGGGTAGGTTTCGTCCAGATGCGCTCGCACTTGCTGCCACAAGAGTTTCGTCCAATAGTGGTCGGGGTCTTCCTTGACGAGGCTGCCTGCCATGTCCACGCGGAAGCCGTCCGCCCCCAGCCCGCAGCCAGAAGTCCATGATGTCTTGGATGAGCAGCCGGCCCTGCACCGCTTCGGGGGAGTCGGCGGCGAACTGCCAGTCTTCGGTGACGGTGCCGAATCCGTAGTTGAGGCATGCCTGCGTGGAGAAGCAGTTCACGGCCGCCGCGTCGGGACGTTCCGCAATGCCTCCGAGGAATCCGCGGATCGATTCGTAGGGCGAGTTCAGATTCGGCGATTGCGTCATCGGTCGCCAGATGTAGCGGTCGGTCCATGCGTTGCGTTCGTCCTTGCCGGATTCGAGGAACCACGGATTGTCGACTGCGGAATGCCCCGGCACGAGGTCAAGCAGCACGTGCATGCCCAGTTCGTGCGCGCGCTCGAAGAGCCGCTGCAGGTCCGCGTTGCTGCCGTAGCGTTCAGCGGCTGTGTAGTAGTCGCGCACGTCGTAGCCGGCATCGTAGAACGACGAGTCGAAGCATGGGTTGATCCAGATCGCATTGCACCCCAGATCGCGCACGTATTGCAGTTTGTCGATGATGCCTTGGAAGTCACCGATGCCGTCGCCGTTCGAGTCGTTGAATGATTGCGGATAGATTTCATAAAAGATTGCGTTGTTGAGCCAGCTTGCCATAAATCCTCCTGTTTTCGCATCTTTGCCGTTGGTCTACCGATGTATCGCAACGTTGGAAACGTCGGTAATCGCTTTTCCGTCATTATAGCCCGTGAAGACACTTTTTAGGGGTGTATGGAATGCCAATGTTTGCAATATGTCAATCGATTGACGCGACACGCCGACGGATGGCACTGCACACAAGGTTTCTCGAACCGGTTTGACAACTCTCGAACCGGTTTGATATCCTGTATACCAAGGACGGAGAGATTCCGACAACGCGAGTCGGGGATTCACCTTCCTTTATCACCTCATTGGGCAGGGCTGCTCGGTGAATAGTGGATAGAAAGGGATTGGAAAATGAGCAAGTTCTCTTCTTGGAAGAAGGCTGGCACCGCTATTGTTGCAACGCTGATGACCGTTGGCATGCTGGGAGCATGCGGATCGTCGCCCAGCTCCAGCGGCACCAAGATCACCATCTTCAACTCCAAGGTTGAAATCGAAAGCCAAATGGAAGACATGGCTGCGAAGTACTCCAAGGAAAAGGGCGTAGACGTTGAGGTCTACTACTCCAACGACACCGTCGCAGCGCATCTCGCCACCAAGTACGCATCCAAGGATCCGTACACCATCTCCATGGTCGACGCCAAGGACATCTACTCCTTGGCTGAAGAGCACGCCGTCGATCTGTCCGACCAGGATTGGGTCAAAGACACCGACTACGCCATCAGCATTGACGGCAAGACCTACGGCTTCCCGGTTTCCGTCGAAGCCCGTGGCCTGATTTACAATGCTGACGCCATCAAGAAGGTTACCGGTAAGGAATTCAAGCCTGAGAACTACAAGACCCTTGACGAGTTCAAGGATCTCATCGACGAGCTCAAGGCCGGCGGCATGGAATCCCCGACCGGTGTCATGAAGGAAGACTGGTCCCTCGCCGCGCACTTCCTGCCAGAAGTCTACGAGGAGCAGGAAGATCCGGACGCTTCTGCCATGAGCTCAAGGACGGCAAGGTTGACCTCAGCTCCAACGCCAAGTGGAACTCCCTGATGGACTTCTTCGACGTGATGAAAGACAACAACTACGCCAAGTCCTCCGCCATCTCCGCCGAGCGTGAGGTGACTGAGCAGAAGCTGGCCGAGGGTGAGATTGCTTTCATGTTCGGCGGCAACTGGGATTGGTCCGTGCTGAACCAGTACGATTACACCGAGAACATGGGTCTCATGCCGGTTCCGCAGAACACCGATGACGGCTCCAATGAGAAGCTCGTCGGCGGCGGCTCCAAGTACTTCTTCATCGACTCCTCCGACAACACCTCCGACGAGCAGCGTAAGGCCGCCAAGGACTTCCTGAACTGGCTTGCTGAAGACAAGGAAGGTCAGGAGTTCATCTCCAAGGATGCCGCTCTGATCTCCCCGTTCAAGAACAACAGTATCGAAGCGGCCGATCCGCTGGGTAAGTCCGTGAAGTCCTACGCTGACGCCGGCAAGCTGATCGACAACTACAACTACCTGCCTGACGACCACTTCTCCGTGCTCGGCGCGTCCTTCCAGAAGTGGCTCGCAGGTGAAGAGGACCGTGCAGGCCTCGCCCAGGACATCCAGGACTACTGGAAGACCGCTAAGTTCACCGGCGCAACCGCCTGAACTTCCAAATAATGCACCATGATGCAGGGTCCGCCGCTTCCTTCCTGCGGCGGACCTTACATCCCCGGCACGTATGGGATCCATCATGAAACAGAATAAGCTTTCCTATAAAATCGGCCAGTTTCTGATGTTCGGTGGTCCGGCGACGATTCTTTTCTTCGCGTGGTGATCCTGCCGTTCTTCTATGGCCTCTATCTGACATTCACCAGCTGGGACGGCGTTTCGACAACGAAGCCGTTCGTCGGTCTCGAAAACTACAAGGCGGCTCTTGCCGACACCGCATATTGGCAGTCGCTTGGACGCACCTTCATCTACTCCGTCATCGCCGTTATCCTCACCAACATCGTCGCCTTTCTGCTGGCCTACCTCGTGACCAGCGGCATCAAGGGGCAGAACTTCTTCCGTGCGGGCTTCTTCATTCCGAACCTCATCGGCGGCATCGTTCTGGGCTACGTGTGGAAGTTCGTCTTCAACCGCGCATTCGTGGCTATCGCCGAAGCAGCGACGCAAACAGACCACGCATCGCTGCTTTCCACTCCAAACGGCGCAATGTTCTGCTTGATCCTCGTTTCGGTCTGGCAGTACGCAGGCTACATGATGCTGATCTACGTGGCAGGCTTCATGAGCGTTGACCAGAGCCTGAAGGAAGCAGCCATGATCGATGGCTGCAACAAGGGCAAGGCCATGTGGCACGTGGTCATCCCGCTGATGCGCTCCTCCTTCGTTCAGTGCATCTTCCTGAGCACCACCCGTTGCTTCATGGTGTACGACCTGAACCTTTCGCTTACCAAGGGCGAACCGTTCAACCAGTCGGTGCTCGCGGCAATGCACGTCTACAACCAGGCATTCGTTTACAAGAACTATGGCACCGGTCAGGCCGAGGCGTGGTCCTCTTCATCGTCTGCGCAGTGATCGGCATGCTGCAGGTGTACTTCGGCAAGAAGGGTGAGGTGGCAGCATAATGAAGGGTCAAACCAGCACTCGCACCAAGGTTCTGCATGCACTGATGATCGTCGTTCTGACGATTCTGCTGCTGCTGTTCATCGCACCGTTCATTCTGGTCGTGATCAACGTCTTCAAGACCAAGGCGGACATCAACACCGCTCCGCTGGCACTGATCGGCAAGCACGGGTTCACCCTGGAGAACTTCCCTAGGGCAATGGACAAGATGAACTTCGTCACCGTGTTCGGCAACTCCGCGGTCATCACCATCAGCGCAACCATACTGACCATCCTGTTCTCCGCGATGTGCGCATACGTGATCGTGCGCAACCCCTCGTGGAAGTTCGGCGGCATGGTGTTCGCACTTATGGTGGCCTCCATGGTCATTCCGTTCCAGGTGCTCATGGTCCCGCTCGTGTCCGTCTACGGCGGCCTGCTTGACGTGTTGAACAGCCGTATCACGCTGATCCTCATGCACACCGGCTTCTCGGTCTCCCTGGCGGTGTTCATGTTCCACGGCGCGATCAAGACGAACATTCCGAACGAACTTGAGGAAGCCGCCAGCATCGACGGCTGTTCCAAGTGGCGCACCTTCTGGACGATCGTGTTCCCGCTGCTCAAGCCGACCGTGGCCACCGTGGCCATCATCGACGCATGGCGTTCTGGAACGACTACCTGCTGCCGTCCCTGGTCTTGGGTCGCCGCGAGCTGTACACCATCCCGATCGCAACCCAGATCTTCTACGGCACCTACTCCAACGATATCGGCCTGATCATGGCGGCCCTGCTGCTGGCCATGCTGCCGATCCTCATCCTGTACCTGTTCCTGCAGCGCTACATCGTCGAAGGCGTGACCTCCGGCGCAGTCAAGGGCTGATCGAACGGTACGGAATCCGCAAACATAACTGAACAGACTCACACAACCGGCCCGGATGCGAAGCGATAATCGCATCCGGGCTTTTCTTATGCGATATCGATATTGAGATTGCCATCGCATGTTTCTGCTGTCTGACAGGACGTATTGATATGGTTGATTTCGCCGAAAGAATCGCTCGAATGCACTGGTGCAGTGTGTCCGGGCGATTTTCATATGTGCTGAATATCGTGTGACATTTCGAAACGAGCAACGAAATAGAAGCAAGAACGAGAAGCGACGATACAAAACAGGAAAAACAGGAATAGAAACAAGAGATGACTGAAGACAATCAACATAATGCAGGTGAGCAGCAGACTCCAATGCAGCCGCAGCCGCTGCCGGGCCAGGTGTTCGTACGCCCCGGCATCGATGACCGTCCCGATTACGAAAAACGCTGACCGAAGAGACCAAAGCGGCCCTGAAGCGCTTGGCCGTACAGCAGAATCGCGCGTGCCCGCAGGCTTCCAACGAGCGTCCGGAAGTGCAGCAGACCCTCATCAACACGGAAGGCGGCTCCCCGCTGACCGCGTTCGCCCATCTCGACGCCGCCGTGCCGAACCTCGAATCGTCGTTCCTTGACTGCGCGATCCGATGACCGCGCCCGACGGCACCACGCCCACCAAACCGCAGGTGCATCGTCTCACCGCCGGCTTCGCGCTTGGTGCGCTGCTGTTCACCGCGCCGATGGCCGCGCTCAACTCTGTGCTCATTCCGCAGACCATCAGCCGTCTTTCCGGCACCGACCGCGTCACCGATCTGGCGCTGCTCAGCGTCGTCGGCACGCTGCTGACATTCCTGATGACGCGTGGATTTCCGTTGGATCCGACCATTCGTACTGCCCGCTGGCCGCCGCACCCCGTGGATCATCGCCGGCACGGTGCTGACCGCCACGTCGGTGGCGATTCTTTCCGCATGCGATTTCATGCCGTTGGTCATCGTGTTCTGGCTGTTTACGCTGATCGGACATGCGATGGTATCGATGCCGCTGGCGGCCGCTTTCGGTGAGCGCGTGCCTGACAAGTTCCGTGATCGTGCGGACGCGTGGCGTGGCGTTGGCCAAGCGTTCGGCCAGGTGTTGGGCATTATCGCGGCCGTTTCGATTACGTGGGCTGCCGACGATTCCGGTTGGGATGGCACCACGCGTTTCGCCATGATGGTGTTTGCGTTGTGCCTGGTGGTGGCTGGTGTGGCTACGTTGCTGGTGTTGCCGTTTGAGGGTTCCAGCAGCTATTTGCCTCGTGAGGGTGTGAAGAAGGGCGATTATTTTTCGCAGTATCGTCCGCCGAAGGGCGCTCCGAAGTTCTTCATTGCGTTTGCCGCGCGCATGTTTGCCATCGCAGCCACTTCCGGCATTGCGATTTACCAGTGGTATCTTGCGCAGGATGGTTTGGGTGATGTTTCGCAGGTCACCATGTTTGGTTTGTCCGGAGCGGCTGCGGTTATGTCGATGATGGCCGTTGCCGCGTTCGTCGGCTCGCTGTTGGCTGCGCTGCTGCTTGGCCGCATCGCCCGCGCTTTCAAAGATTCCCGTATTCCCGCGATTGCCGCCTGCTTGTTATTTGTGGTTGCTGTGGTGCTTCCGTTGACGCCGATCGATAGTGCTATGGCGGTCGCGCTGTATGCGCTGTTTGCAGGTTTCGCGTATGTGGTGTATGACGGCGTGAGCCAAGGGTTGAATCTTGCGACGTTACCGGATGTGCGTTCCGTTGGTCGTTCGTTGGCTGCGTTCAGTTTGGCGAATACGTTCGGTTCGTTGATTGGCGCTGTCGTTTTGCGCGATTGCGATTGCGGTGACTGGCGAGTATCTGCTGATTTTCGCTGTTGCCGCCGGTTGCATGGCTGTTGCGGGCGTGCTGACGTTGCTGCTGAAATGATTTGGATGACCTGAGATAATCCGAAAAACGAATATCAAATTCAAAATTGCGCGTCCACATAGTGAACCTTTAGTAGAAAGGGTCTGTGGACGCGCTTATCTTTACGGCTTAGTTCGAGCGGATAATCCGCCGAATACAAGACTTTGCGAAAGGAGGTTCGCCACGATGAACGGAATGGTTGCACGCGTACTGCTGTCCGCACGAATTATTATTCCGCTTTCGTTGGCGGACTGATTCGAGCAATGCACTTCAATCCCTCGCCAACGGAGGCAGGGTTTGAAGCGCGCAAAACACACACGTTGATGGCCCTGCATACTGCGGGGTCTTTTTTGTTGCCGCCCACAAGGCGTAAGGCAACGAATGAAGACTGCACACAAGAGAATAGAAGAAAAGACGTTATCGGCGCATGTTGGGAGCCGGCAACGCATGACAGACGTAACAGGAGTAATCCAATGAGTGCAGTCGAAGCAGCCGCTGGCAAAGCGCAGGCAATGGTGCGCGATTCGGTGAAAACCGTGATCGCCGCTTCCATGGTCGGCACCGCCATCGAGTTCTACGACTTCTACGCATACGGCACCGCCGCTGCGAACTATTTCCCGAGGTGTTCTTCGGAGACACCACCAATCCGACCGTCGCACTGCTGGCCAGCCTGCTGACCTTCGCCATCGCGTTCATCGCACGCCCGCTCGGATCCTTGGTGTTCGGCCATTTCGGCGACCGCATGGGCCGCAAGACCACGCTGGTGGTTTCGCTGTTGACCATGGGCATCGCCACGTTCCTGATCGGCTGCCTGCCGACTTACAGCCAGTGGGGCATTGTGGCTGTCGCCGCGCTGTGCCTGTGCCGTTTCGTGCAGGGCATCGGTCTGGGCGGCGAATGGTCGGGTGCCGCTTTGGTGGCCACCGAGAACGCTCCGGAAGACAAGCGCGCGCTGTATGGCTCCTTCCCGGAATTGGGCGCTCCGATCGGTTTCTTCCTGTCGAACGGTACCTACTTCCTGTTGGAAACGTTCAACGATGACGATGCGATGCTGGCATGGGGCTGGCGTGTGCCGTTCCTGCTGTCCTCGATTCTGGTGATCGTCGGCCTCGTCGTGCGAGTGCAGATGGAGGAGACTCCGATCTTCCGCATGGCCCAGGAGCAGAAGAAGGTCGTCAAGTCCCCGTTGACCGAAGTGTTCAAGAAGAGCTGGAAGGAAGTCATCCAAGCCACGTTCCTGGTGGCCGTCACCTACACGCTGTTCTACACGCTGGCAACCTGGTCCCTCGCTTGGGGCACCAAAACCGTCGAGCAGGGCGGCGGAGACCTTGGTTTCACCAATCGTGAATACCTGCTCATGCTGATGCTTGCCATCTGCGTGTTCGCCGCGTTCATCGTCATTTCCTGCGTGAACGCCGATAAATTCGGCCGCAAGCGCGTGATCGTCATCTCGTCCTGCTGCCTCGTGGCATTCGCGCTGCTCTTCCCGTTCCTGCTTGATCCGTCGGTCGTCGGCCAGCGTAACTTCGCTGCCAACCTGCTGTTCCTATGCATCGGCTTCGCGTTGATGGGCACCGCATTCGGTCCGATCGGCGCGTTCCTGCCGGAGCTGTTCGACGCCAACGTGCGTTATTCCGGCTCCGGCATCGGCTACAACCTGGCCGCCATCGTCGGCGCGGCATTCGTGCCGACCATCGCCACTTGGCTGTCCCACCACTGGGGTGTGCACTCCGTCGGTCTGTACCTCGGCGTGATGGCCGTGTGCTGCCTCGTTGCGGTGCTGAGCTGCAAGGAGACTAAGGATGTTGATTTCACCAAGTGATCAATCGCCAAGTGCCGTTTGACCGGCTATTCAGCGACGTGTCAAGATGACATCGACGGAAGCCTTACTAAAAACGTTTGACGCGAATATAACCACTATGTGAACGTCAGCAACCAATATAAAGAAAGCGGGACTAAAACAGTTCCGCAGGAGAGGCGGGGTGGTTCCTCGGACACAATCCGGGGGAGTAATCTCCTAGGAACCATCGCCCGCTGTGAACAACCGAAACAAGAATTAAATATCGCGAGTTTGTTCGGGAATGCAAGTCCCGAATCGCTATAAAAAGAAAAATAAAGGAGCGCCTATTATGGCAGCAACTATCTGGTACGAGAAGGATGCCGATCTGTCCGTGTTCGATGGCAAGAAGGTGGCCATCCTCGGTTACGGTTCCCAGGGTCACGCCCACGCGCTGAACCTGCGCGATTCCGGTGTGGATGTCGTCGTCGGCCTGCGTCCTACCTCTAAGTCCGTGGAATACGCCAAGGAGCAGGGCCTCGAGGTCAAGCCTGTTGCCGAGGCCGTTGCCGAAGCCGACGTTGTGATGATCCTGCTGCCTGACCAGTACCAGGCCGCCGTGTACAAGAAGGACGTTGAGCCGAACCTGAAGCCGGGCGCTGCTCTGGCTTTCGCTCACGGCTTCAACATCCACTACGGCTACATCAAGCCGTCCGAGGATCATCCGGTGTTCATGGTCGCCCCGAAGGGCCCGGGCCACATCGTTCGTCGTGAGTACGCCGCCGGCCGTGGCGTTCCGGTCGTTGTGGCTGTGGAGCAGGATCCGGATGGCAAGACTTGGCCGCTGTGCCTGGCTTACGCCAAGGCTCTGGGCGCTCTGCGCGCAGGCGCCATCAAGACCACCTTTACCGAGGAGACCGAAACCGATCTGTTCGGTGAGCAGGACGTGCTCATGGGTGGCATCAACCACCTGTGCGATATGGGCTTCGATGTGCTGACCGAGGCTGGCTACCAGCCGGAGATCGCCTACTTCGAGGTGTTCCACGAGCTGAAGATGCTGGTGGATCTGGCCAACGAGGGTGGTCTGAACAAGGCTCGCTGGAGCTGCTCCGACACCGCTCAGTACGGCGATTACACCTCCACCGTCATCACTGAAGAGACCAAGAAGCGCATGCAGTACCAGCTCAAGCGCATTCAGGACGGCTCCTTCGCCAAGGAGTTCATGGATGATCAGGCCGCTGGCGCTCCGAAGTTCAAGGAGCTGCAGGAAGAGTACAGCCACCCGCACCTGGAGACCGTTGGTCCGAAGCTGCGCGCCATGTTCTCTTGGAACAACCAGACGGACGCCGATGCCGATATGGCCGAGTCCTTCAACGGCAAGATCGCTCGTACCCAGGTTCAGTGATTTCGCTGTAGCGGCTGCATGTTAAGGGCCGCTGAATAACGTAGTAGCGCAATATGCGCGAAACGTGTTGGAAGCCACCGTCTCACCGCGGTGGCTTCTTTTTGTTGCTGTGTTGTTTTATGACTGGGATATTTCGTATGCGGGATCGCAGTACTGATTGTCGGGGGAGCCGCACGGCTAGGCGTTGGCCCACTTTGTGGACTCAATGCTTATTTAGGAAGGGACGGGAGTAGGATAGACCCCAGTTTGCAGGACAAAATCCATGCACAAAAAACACGCGAATTCATCTGCGAATGGTAGAAACCCGAGCGCCGGGAGGCGTTCACCCCACTACATAAAAAGGAGTGCCAAGTACAATGGCTGCACAAATCTGGTACGAGAACGACGGCGATCTCTCGGTCCTCGAAGGTAAGAAGGTTGCCATCATCGGTTACGGTTCCCAGGGTCATGCTCACGCTCTGAACCTGCGCGATTCCGGTGTGGACGTCGTCGTTGGCCTGCGTCCGACCTCCAAGTCCGTCGAGCACGCCAAGGAGCAGGGTCTGGAAGTCAAGTCCGTTCCGGAAGCTGCTGCTGAGGCCGATATCATCATGATTCTGGCTCCGGATCAGTACCAGCGCACCATCTGGGCCAATGACATCGAGCCGAACATCAAGCCGGGTGCAGCTGTTGCTTTCGCTCACGGCTTCAACATCCACTACGGCTACATCAAGCCGTCCGAGGATCATCCGGTGTTCATGGTCGCCCCGAAGGGCCCGGGCCACATCGTGCGTCGTGAGTACGCCAACGGCCGTGGCGTTCCGGTCGTCGTGGCCGTGGAGCAGGATCCGCGCGGCGACGCTTGGGACATCACCCTCTTACGCCAAGGCTCTGGGCGCTCTGGCGTGCAGGCGCCATCAAGACCACCCTTCACCGAGGAGACCGAGACCGATCTGTTCGGCGAGCAGAACGTGCTCATGGGCGGCGTGAACAAGCTTGTTGAAATTGGGCTTACGGAGGTTCCTCACCGACGCCGGCTACCAGCCTGAAATCGCCTACTTCGAGGTCTGCCACGAGTTGAAGATGCTCGTCGACCTCATGAACGAGGGCGGTCTGAACAAGGCTCGCTGGTCCTGCTCCGACACCGCCCAGTACGGCGACTACACCAACACCTGCATCGACGAGCACGTGCGTGAGCGCATGCAGTACCACCTGCAGCGCATCCAGGACGGCTCCTTCGCCAAGGAGTTCATCGAGGACCAGGACGCTGGCGCTCCGAAGTTCAAGGCTCTGCAGGAAGAGTACGGCAACGTCCGCATCGAGACCGTCGGTCCGAAGCTGCGCGCATGTTCTCCTGGAACAACGGCAAGGATGACGATGCTGATATGGCCACCTTCACCGGCAAGATCGCCCGTGGCTGATGTGGCTCATTCGGCTAATCGCTGAGTCTTTTACAAGACCGCTGCCCTTACGGGTGGCGGTCTTTTTTGTATGTTCTGTCGCATATTGTTCTAGGATAGATATGTACGGTTTCTTACGGTTTTTCTATAGGAAGAGATGTCATGGTCACTGCGACTGGTCCCGCACCTGGTTCTGAAATGACAACGTCGGCTGAACCTACCGAAGACCGTAGCACGTCAGGAGTTCTGCACGTCGCCGCGATTTTCGCCTCGCATATGGTGTTGCAGCGTAACAAGCCCATCGCCGTGTTCGGCGCGCTTGATGCCGATTGCGCCGGACTTGAGGTTTCCGCGGAAATCCGCGATTTCGATGGTTCCGTGATCGTGCAGGCGCATGCGTACGCCTCCAAAGAGATCAAGAACGGTTTTTCACCGTGGCGCGTCATGCTGCCGGCACAGCCCGAAGGTGGCCCTTACACGTTGCGCGTCACCGCAGGCAACGATTTCATCGAATATTATGACGTGCTTATCGGCGAAGTATGGCTGGCCGGCGGTCAAAGCAATATGGAACTTGAATTGCGCAACAGTGAGGACGCCGAGGAAGCCCTCGATAACTGTGCCGATCCGTTACTGCGCTTCTACAATGTGCCGAAAACCGGTGTGATCAATCGCAACGCCGAACATGCGGCAAGCTGGCAGGAATCATCGCCTGAAAATAGTGGCGTAATGAGTGCGGTAGCGTACTATTTTGCGCGAAAACTGCGTGATGAACTTGATTCCGACCTTCCGATCGGCATTATCGACTGTTATATCGGGGGTACGTCGATCAGTTGCTGGACGAGCGAAGATGCACTGAATTCCAGCGAATCCGGGCGCGGCTATCTTGCGCGCTATGAGCAGGCGATCGCAGGTAAAACGCAGGAACAGTTCGATTTGGAGTACGGCGAATGGCAGTCGCGTTCTGATACGTGGAATGCGTCGATCGCAGCCGCCCGCGAAGACGATCCTGATGTGACGTGGGATACGCTGACCCAACAGTATGGCGAATGCCCGTGGCCGCCGCCGATGACGCCGACCTCGCAGTGGCGTCCGTCAGGCGCGTTCCATGCCATGCTGGAGCGCATTGTGCCTTACTCCTTGGCGGGATTCCTATGGTATCAGGGCGAGGAAGACGAGCCGTATTGCGGATCCTACCGTGAGTTGCTGGGCATGATGATTGGTGAATGGCGTGCGCTGTGGAGCGAAAGCCTGCCGTTCCTGATCGTGCAATTGCCGCAGTGGATTGACAAGAAGGTCGACGAGGGTGACGGCGATCCGATGCTGTGGCCGGTGTTGCGCGAAGCCCAGTGGGATGCCGCGCAGTCCATCGACAATGTGTTCGCCATCTGCACTATGGATTGCGGCGAATACAACAACATTCATCCGGTTGATAAACGTACACCGGGCGAGCGTCTAGGCAATTGTGCGCTTCGCCAAGTGTATGGTATGAGCCGTATTCCGGTGTATGGGCCGACTGTGCTGGGTTTCCGCTGCGACGAAGGCGGCCGCGTACGCCTGTTCTTCCGGTACGCGCACGGCCTGCATTTCAGCGGTACTACGCCCGACAGTTTTGGTGACGAGTTCGCCAAGAGCCTGCCTTCGCTGGTGCGTCTGCCGGAACGTTCCGTTTCGAGCTTGCCGGTGCCGATGGTGTGTTCCATCCGGCCTACGCCGCGATTTTCGTGGATTGCGATATTGACGATCTGGTCAACGCAAAGGTCAACGTGGTCGATTACAACGCCACGGAATTCGGTATTCCGATCAACAGCCGCAGTATCGGCACGATTACGTTGGCCACGCCGGAAGTGCCAGCGCCGGTGATGATGCGCTACGCATGGCGTAGCTGGGGTCCGGCACCGTTGTTTAATGACAATAATCTGCCTGCTCACCCATTCAAGCTGGACCTGACCGATCACACCGACTCTGATCACGCTGAATAATCACGTTAGATAGTTGCGTTGAACGGCTGCGTCACATGATTGTCGATAGTTGACGATGAATAGCGTGCGATTGCTGTGCTTATAGTGTGCTGCAATCGCACGCTTTATATTGCGATTGAAGTCCTGCTGATCGCACGTCAGTCAAATACGAATCAAATACCAGTCAAATAAAAAATCGTTGAAAAATCAAACGTTTCTGCGATTTATGCCACCAAAATCGCAGAAACGAATCAAATAAAATGCGCTGCACTGCGAGCGCATAGGCTATTGCCAGAGGTCCGGACCGAATGATTCCAGGTATGCGGTCAGTTCGGCGGCCATCTGTTCGTCTTCCGGAACGCGCGGATGGCCATCCGTGCCGCAACCATTGCGTGAATACAAGAAATGTTTTACGTGAAACTCGCCCTCAGTGCCGCGGCCGTTGCCGTGGAAGATGGCGTGGAACTTACCGCCACAGCCAAGAGCTACGTGCGCGACCTGTTCTGCATGGCAGATAAGGTCGACGCGAAGGCTTCGGTGGCCGAGGGCATGGTCTCGCTGCTTCCGGGCGAAAGCGTCGTGCTGCATATCGCCACTGCCGATGCCGCAGCGCTTGCCGCTCCGGGTGCGTTCGCAGCCGCCAACGTGCCGCGTTCCGCCAACGATCCGAAGCGCGAATGGTGAGCTTCCGCGAGTACGCCGTCTACTGAAGCGGTAGAAGAGTGGATAGAGGACTACTGAAATTTCAGTTGACGTGTTCGGTTGAGTAAAAACATAAGTTGAAAGCGCCGCCAACCTTAAGAAACGAAAGTGTTGTGAACGCTGACTTTTCAAGAGGTTGGTCGGCGCTTTTACTGTACGATGTAGATGAACCGTTTAAGTTGCGATTTAAGTTAAGAAGAAGGACACGGACATGCCTATTCAAAAAAGCAAGGTGACGATTTTTGACGTTGCCAAGGCTTCGGGAGTCTCTAGTAGCGCCGTTTCGTATGCGCTCAACGGCAAGTCTGGTGTTTCCGATGTGACTCGAGACAAAGTGTTGAAGGTCGCACACGAACTGGGATGGAAGCCGAATGGCGCGGCACAGGCGCTGGCCAAGGCGAAGACGCAGCGCGTGGGTCTAGTGTTGGGTTACGACCCGAAGCTGCTTTCCGTCGAATCCTACATGATGGAACTTATTTCCGGTCTTGGCGCCGAGCTGGAAAAATACGATTATTCTCTGCTGATACGCATGGCCGTGGGTGAGGACGCGAAGCTTTCGATCATCGATGATTGGATTGCTACTGGCAACGTCGACGCCATGCTGCTCGTCAATGTCGAGCTTGGAGACCCTTGCGTTGCCTTGCTTGAGGAGCATGAGGAGATGCCGGTGCTTGCCATTGCCGATGCCTCCGTGGTCGGCAATCTGCCGAGTCTGTCAACGCCGCGCCGATGCCGTGCGCCGAGCGGTGCGATACCTGTATGATCTCGGGCATCGTCAGATCGCCCGCGTCGGCGGTCCCGAATCGCTTGCGCACTCGTATATTCGCGATTCCGCCTTTGCGGACGTCGCTTCCGAGCTGGGCATGCGTTATCGTTGCCTGCACACCGACTACACGCCGGAAACCGGTCGCGAGGCCACGAAGCGCCTGCTGGCGTTCTCTGAGCATCCGACGGCGATCATCTACGACAATGATGTGATGGCGTTGGCTGGCCTTGGCGTGGCAGCTTCGCAAGGCATCAAAGTACCGGAGGAAATCTCCATCATGTCGTGGGATGATTCCCTCATGTGCACCGCGGCGTATCCGAACCTGACCGCCATGGGCCGTGACGTGGTCGATACCGGTAAGCAGGCCGCCGGATTGCTGCTCAAGCTGATCGGCGGCGAGCGTGTGGGGCATCTGATGGAAGGGCCGTACGAATTGCGTGCCCGCGCTTCGACCGGTCCCGCTCCGGCAGCGGAATAAGATGCGATGATGAGTTAATGCGATGATGAATTAAAAAATTGCGATTGCGCATTTGCTGCGCCCCAACAAGGGCAGGATGAAAGCGAGCAGCGAGCCGATCGCGGCGATCGCCGCAAGGGTTACGCCATACAGGATTGCGACGGTGTTGCCGGACTGCTTCGACAGGTACCACAGGTCGAACGGCGCGAGTCCCCAGAACAGCGCGGGAATCGCGGATTGGAAATCAAAATCTGAAATCTGAAATCGTAATCTGAAATCAAAAAGCGCCCGTGCCCCTCGCTTGAGGCACGGGCGCATTGTCGCCTTACGACTTCAGGCGCGCTTCTGTGTGATCTGATAGGCGGCGAACAGCACGACCAGCCAAATCACGCCGGCGACCACAGCGATGCGATAACTTGCGGAGAAGCACATCAGTACCACGACCAGCAGCATGAACGCGATCACCACATACGGCGTCACCTTGGCGAACGGCAGCTTGAAAGCGAGCTTGTCAAGCGCTTCCTGGCCCTTCAATCCCTTCAAATCATTCGGACCGTCGCCGGCGGCGACAACGCGACGGAACTTAATTTCCGTAATCATGATCATGATCCAATTGATCGCAGCGGCGATCGTGGCGATCGACATCAAATAATTGAACGCGAAATCAGGCCACACGAACACCACGACCACGGCGATCGCAATAATGATGGCCGACGTGATCACACCCCCCGACCGGAACGCCGCGCTTGTTCAGACGGCCCAGATACGCGGGCGCATTGCCCTGCTTCGCCAATGAATACAGCATGCGCGAGTTCTGCATACAGGCCGGAGTTGTACACGCTCATCACGGCGGTCAGGCACACGAAATTCAGAATGCCGGCGGCGCATGCACGCCCACCGAGTCGAAGATCTGCACGAACGGGCTGGAATTGCCGTCGATCGTGCTCCACGGCACCACGGCCATAATCACGCCGAGAGCGCAGATGTAGAACACGAGAATACGCCAGATAATGCCGTTCGTGGCCTCGGGATGGTGGTACGCGGATTTTCGGTTTCGCCCGCGGTGATGCCGATGAGCTCGGTGCCGCCGAAGCTGAACATCACCACGACCAGCGCCATCAGCAGGCCGGTCCACGTGCCGTCCGCATTGCGAGACATCAGGCCATGCGGCAGGAATCCGCCGTCAACGGTAAACCAGTTGGCGAACGACGCGCGAATGCCCGAAGCGGTCGGCACATTCGCGATGATCACATACAAAACCGCCGAAAATCCATGGCAAGCACGGCCACGATCTTGATGATGGCGAACCAGAATTCAAATTCGCCGAACTTGTTCACGCCCATAAGATTCAGCGCCGCGATGGCCACCAGGAACACCGCCGCCGACACCCACTTCGGAATGTTCGGGAACCAGTAATTCACGAACGAGCCAACCACGGCCAACTCCACCATGGCCACGAGCACGTAGTTGAACCAGTAATTCCAGCCGGAAATAAAGCCGGCTCGCTTCGACCAGTACTGCGTGGCGTAATAGCTGAACGCGCCCGCCTTCGGATCCTCGACCGCCATTTCGGACAGGGCGCGCACGATCAGGAAAATCGCCAGACCGCCGATCAGATAGGCGAGCAGAATGGCCGGGCCCGCCAGCTGAATCGACTCGCTGGAACCATAGAACAGGCCGGTGCCGATCGCGCCGCCCAATGCGATCAATTGAATATGACGATTCTTCAAAGACTTGCGCAGCGTCGGCGGAACCGGCACATCGTCGGTTTCGCGCGGTTTCTTCGCAACGGTTGCGTCGCTCATGAATGCTTCCTCTTCTTGGGTGCCTCGGCAATATTCGGCAAATTCGGCAAAAGTTTGGCGATCTTGGCGATGTTGCGTTCGGCAGTAGTGGTAGGTGACGCGCCTATGGTTTTTGGTATGGCGCGTCTTCCCCGATTGTAGCTGTAGCGCGTGGATTCGGTTTCATAGTGTTCAATAGTTCGATAGTTCAATAAAATGAAGGTTTTGGGAGCAATGGTTGGTGCTGTTTGAGCGCTACGGGCTGGAGGTCGTCATGGCATTCATCAAAGACATGGTGCGTATGTGGTTGCATGCGTGGAAGCGATTCATCTCCATCGCACTGATCTCGTTGCTGGGCGTCGCCGTGCTTACGGGCATTTACGCGGGTTGCCGAGACGCTTTTCTTGCGACGGATCGTTTTTTCGACACCCAAGGATTGCACGACATTCAGGTGTTGTCGACGGCCGGATTGACCGATGACGATATTGCCGCGCTCCGTAAGATTTCCGGTGTTGCGAAAGTGCAGGGCGAACGTTCGCAAACCGTGACCGTCGATCTGAACGGCAAAAAAACCGTGACCATGCAGGAGATCGGCACGAACGGCATTGACCAGCCGTATTTGCAAAGCGGACGCATGCCGGAGAAGTCCGGTGAGATCGCGGTGACGCGCAAATTCATCAAGGATTCCGGATATAAAAAGGGCGACCATATTACGGTGACACCGCAGGATTCGGCGTCTTCTTCTGTGTCCGATTCTGCAGAATCGGACAATCAAACGGGCGAAAACGGGTCCCAGATGTCCGATTCTGCAGAATCGGACACGCAGGATGGCAAACGTGCCGCACGGGTGACCGATTCTGGTGAATCGGACAATCAGGCACCGAGCTTTCCCACCAAACTGACTATTGTGGGCGTGGTGCTTGACCCGCAGGATCTCACCAATCCAGACGGCTATTCGGGTACGAACGCGTTCCGTTCCTCCGCCACCAGCGACTACACGTTCTTTTGCGCCGTCCGACGGTGTGACCGGCAGCATGTACACGGCCGTCACCATTCTCGTGAAAGGCGCCGCCGACAAGGACTCGTTCAGTGACGTGTACGACGACACCGTCAGCGAAGTAGCTGACCGCATCGACGGCACGGTGCGAACCAATCGCCAGAAAGCGCGTCATCAGGAACTACTCGACGCTGGAACCAAACAAATCGACGAGGCGAAAGCGCAAACCGACAAACAGTTCGCCGCAGCGCAACAGCAGATCGACAGCAATCGCAGCCAGCTCAATCAGCAAATCGACCAAATCGTCAATATGCAGGCGGGCGCGGCTGCAGGATCCCTCGACGAAACAACCCGTGAAACACTACGTGAAACGGTAATTGCCGCAAGCCCGCAATTAGCGGAAGCCAAAGCGCAACTCGACCAGGCACAATCGAAATTGGACCAGCAGAAAAAAAGACACCGAACGGACACTGCAATCCAAGCAAAACGAGCTGGAAGACAGCATTCCGCAAGTGCGTTGGTATGTGCAGGACCGGTCGCAAATCGGCGGATTCAGCTCGCTGAAATCTGATCTGGAATCCATCCAATCGCTGGGCAACGCATTCCCGATCGTGTTCTTGCTCGTGGCGGTGATGATGAGTCTGACCGCCATGGCGCGCATGGTCGAAGAGGATCGCGGGCTGATCGGCACATACATAGGGCTCGGCTACGGGCGTCTTGCGGTCGCCTCACGATACCTGTTGTTCGCGCTGTTCGCCTGCCTGATCGGCGGTGGACTCGGCCTGATCGCAGGCTTCCTTGGCATTCCGGCGTTCCTGCTCGTCGTATTGCGAGGCTTGTATGTGATGCCGGACGTACGCTTGGCATACGACTGGCTGTATGGAACGGCCGGAGTCGCGCTGTTCGTGGTCGGCGTGCTTGCCGCAACCGTGTATGCGTGCGCGCAGGAAATGCGACAGAAGCCGGCCAGTCTCATGCGTCCGAAAGCGCCGCGTGCAGGATCGCGCATTCTACTGGAGCGTATCAAGCCGTTGTGGAATCGCATGAGCTTCCTCGGCAAAGTCACGGCACGCAACATTTTCCGCTTCAAATCGCGCCTGATCATGACGGTCGGCGGCGTGGCCGGCTGCACCGCGCTGATTGTGTGCGGACTTGCGATCAACGACACCGTTGCCGCATTGGGCGCGAAACAGTATCAGGACGTGTATCAGTACGATTTGATGGTGGTCGCGAACGATGATGACGCTGATGCGATGCGGCAGAAAGTCGCTTCGGATGGTCGCGTCACGTCGAGCATGGACGTGCGCGTTGAATCGGGTGATTTGACCGGCGATTCGGGGAGCGAAAGCATTCAGCTGGTTGCCGTGCCCGACAGTGAACGCAGCGAGTTCGGCAAGATGGTCACGTTGCAGCCGGTGCGCTCCAGTTGGGTGGATGGTGCGGCCGATACGGTAAGTCTGGGCGATGACGGCGTGATCGTATCGCAGTCCGCGGCAAGCGCGATGGGCGTCAAAGCGGGCGGTATGGTAACGCTGACCAACGGTGACGATATGCAGGCCGAAGCGCATGTCAGCGCGGTGATCCGCAGTGTGATCGGATCGGACGTGTATGTGAGCGAAACCTACTATCGCCAGCTGTTCGATACTGCTGCATCCGGCACGTCTTCCGCATCTTCCGCGTCCGATTCTGGAGAATCGGACAATCAAAACGGCGAATCCGGTACCTCGAATGGCGCATCGTCAAACGGCCAACAATTGGTGTGGAACGCCATGTATGCGAAGCTCAAAGGTTCAGGCGAATCCCAGGCCGCCTATGCGGAAAAGCTGGAAGACGACGATGCGGTCATGAAAGCCGTGAGCTGCGCGCACATGGCGGAAAGCTTCAAATTCGATCTGATGGGTGCGGTGGTCGCGCTGATCGTGGCGCTCGCGGGCGGGCTCGCGCTCGTGGTGTTGTTCACGCTCGCCAACACCAACGTGTCAGAACGTGAACGCGAGATGGCCACGCTCAAGGTGCTCGGATTCTTCGACAAAGAGGTTCACCACTATGTGAACCGTGAAATGATGGTGCTCACCATGATGGGCGTGGTGCTGGGCTTGCCTCTCGGCCGTTTCGTCGGCGGATTGCTGACGGCTGCGTTGAATATGCCCGCACTGTATTTCGAAGTGGAATGCACGCCGTTGAGTTATGTGATTGCGGCCGGCGCGACCATGGCTTTCGCGCTGCTCGTGCAGTTGTTCGTGAATCCGGTGTTGGATCGTATCGACCCGATTAGTTCGCTCAAATCCGTCGAATAGGCGCATGTCTGAATGTCCGATTCTCCAGAATCGGACAACTAGACGGGTAAAAGTGCGTTACGGTTGTCCGTTTCTCCAGAATCGGACACTTAGAGTGCCGGAAAGGCTCGGATTCGCGTTTCAGTTCTTCGGATAACGGTAGTTGTGTGGCAGTTGCGTGGTGAGCTGCGGGTCCAGGCCGAGTTCCTTCAACTGCCGGTCGATTTCGCGGCGCGCACGTTTCACAAGTTCGGCTCGATATTCATCGCCATGTCCCATCGTTCCCATCTTCTCCAGTGCGTCCAATGTTTCCGCCATACGCTTGAGCCGGTCCTGATGGTGCAGCAGCGCACGCACCTGCGCATGTTCGTGCACGATCGTCCGCCAATCGGATGGTGTGTGTGCAATCTCCGAACCGCGGTGACCGGATGTACGTCGGCCACCTGATATGTGATCGAGCCAAGCAGCGGCATTAGGAACACCGTAATCGCGCCGGCTGCGACCAGTGTTGACGCGGTGTCGCCTTGCATGGTGCCGACCTTCACCGCCAGTGACGTGACGGCGACGATGATCGGCAGCGCGGTCGTGCAATACAGCGCTACGGTGACGCGATGATGCGATGACAGCGGATTCTCG
>ENA-OQAR01000049-OQAR01000049.1-human-gut-metagenome-genome-assembly--contig:-NODE-49-length-24676-cov-6.230844_pt1 | contig 24676 bp, 27 predicted proteins | sample MGYA00242738_ERZ504533 | MGnify/ENA primary metagenome ERZ504533 (study PRJEB26092, sample SAMD00036276) | human gut metagenome | host: Homo sapiens | study: EMG produced TPA metagenomics assembly of... | reverse complement strand
CAGCTGCGGCACGCATCTGCGTTGCCAAAAATGCTCGATAAGACATCCAGTATTATCTGCGCTTTTGGCTTGGCATCTGCCGCACCTCGCTCGCCGTATCGGCACTTAGAATTATGCGGTATTGCCCAAAATGTATAATTTCCGCGGCTGGTAAAATTTTTGCCCGCCGCGGCTTTTTTTGCGGCCAAGTATCTGCTATAATAAGGGCTGTGTAAATGTTTGATAAATAACGAACACTTCCTGAAACTGACTTTGAGGAAGAAGGTGCTGTTATGAATACAGCGAAAGAACTGTATGACCGTTGGCTGGCCCAACCGGAACTGGATACCGCTGTGGCGGAAGAACTGCACGGCATTGCCGGGGATGATGCTGCTATCACGGACCGTTTTTACCGTGACCTGGAATTTGGCACCGGCGGCCTGCGCGGTGTGCTGGGGGCGGGCACCAACCGCATGAACCTGTACACGGTGCGCAAGGCCACCCAGGGCCTGGCCGATTACCTGAACGCGACCGACCTGCCCAAAAAGATCGCCATTGCGCATGACAGCCGCAATAACGGCGAACTGTTCACCCGCGAAGCTGCCCGCGTGCTGGCGGCAAACGGCATTACCGCCTGCGTGTACCCGCGGCTGGAGCCCACGCCCGCACTTTCCTGGGCGGTGCGCTATCTGGGCTGCGGGGCAGGCGTCTGCATTACAGCCAGCCACAACCCGGCCAAGTACAACGGCTATAAAGTGTATGGCGCCGATGGCTGCCAGATCACGCTGGAAGTGGCAGATAAAATTCTGGCTGCAATCGAAAAAGTGGACTGCTTTGACGGCGTAAAGCTGGTGGATTATGAAGCCGGTGTGCAGGCAGGCCGCATTGTGAGCATTGACGACAAATGCCTGGATGATTTTGTACAGGCTGTATATGACCAACGCGTTGGCGATGGCACCGGCATTGAGCAGCTCAAGCTGGTGTACACCCCGCTGAACGGCACCGGCCTGGAGTGCGTAAAAAAACTGCTGGCCAAGCTGGGTGTGACCCATGTGACGGTGGTGCCGGAGCAGGAAACACCGGATGGGAATTTCCCCACCTGCCCGTATCCCAACCCGGAAATCCGCGAAGCCATGCAGAAGGGCCTGGAACTGTGCGATAAAGTACACCCGGATCTACTGCTTGGTACCGACCCCGACTGTGACCGCTGCGGCACCGCTGTGCCGGACGGCAAGGGCGGCTACCGGCTGATCACCGGCAACGAGATGGGCATTATCCTGCTGGATTATATCTGCCGTACCCGCCTGGCCCGCGGCACCATGCCCAAGGATCCCGTGGCCGTGACCACCATTGTTTCCACCGATATGGCAACGCCGGTTGCCAAAAAGTACGGCGTGGAGCTGCGCCGCACCCTGACGGGCTTTAAGTTCATCGGCGAGCAGATCGGCAAGCTGGAAGCAGAGGGCCATGTGGAACGCTATATCTTTGGCTTTGAGGAGAGCTATGGTTACCTGTCCGGCGGACATGTGCGGGATAAGGATGCCGTGAACGCCACGCTGCTGGTGTGTGAAGCCGCCGCCTGGTATGCCCAGCAGGGCATGACGCTGCTGGATGCCATTGAAGCGCTGTACAAAGAGTTTGGCTATTATCGCAACGCCCTGTGCAGCTTTGCCTTTGAAGGCGAAACCGGCATGTACACCATGCAGAACCTGATGAAGACTCTGCGCGCCGACCCGCCCAAAGAGATTGCGGGCTATGCGGTGGAGCGTGTTGCGGATTATGATACCGATGGCACCGGCCTGCCCCGCGCCAACGTGCTGGAATACCACCTGGCGGGCGGCCACAAGCTGATGGTGCGCCCCTCCGGCACCGAGCCGAAAATCAAAGTGTATCTGTCCGCCGTGGGCAAGAGCGAAGCGGAAGCCGATGCGGTGAACGCGGAGCTGGCGAAGGCGGCGGAAATGCTCATGAAGTGAGTTAGGGGGTAGGAGTGAGGAGTTGGATGGGAGAATTAGAAATTAGGAATGAGTAATTAGAAATGAGTAATTAGGAATTTTGCGGTAAGGGCAAGGCCCGGCGGTTTGATCTGTAGGGAACGATGCCCTTATCGCGCCGGGGAGAGACCCTGCCGGTTGCTATAAACGCTGCCAATATTGTAGGGGACGATGCTTGCATCGTCCCGCGGACGGGCCGCGCCACATCATTCGCCGCAAGGCAACGGGCGCACAATGTGCGCCCCTACGGGATTGGGTAACGAAAAACATCTAAGGTAACACCGCATAATTCTAAGTGCCGATACGGCGAGCGAGGTGCGGCAGATGCTAAGCCAAAAGCGCAGATAATATTGGATATCTTATCGAGCATTTTGGCAACGCAGATGCCGTGCCGCAGCCGCCGGAGCGGTGCTTAAGCCGTCAGGCGGGAATTGTGCGGTGTTGCCCTAAATACAATTTCTAATGCGGTTTTCGCGATTTCTGATTTTTCTATGAATTTTTGACTTTCTTGATGCTTTTACTTTTTCAGATACACCCTAGGATACACAAAATAGATTGATAAAATATGTCAGCAGCAGAGGTGACAAAATGGAATTCTCGAAAGACTTTTTTGTGGGGTGCGGCATCGGCAGCGGCACAGGTGGAAGCGCCTGGAATGAGGATGGCCGCGGGCCGAGCATCTGGGATGTGCTGTACCCCGGCCACACCAAATATAACGAGGGCCCACTGCAGGCGTGCGACCACTACCACCGCTACCGTGAAGATGTGGCCCTGATGAAAAAGATGGGGCTGAAAAGCTACCGCTTCTCGGTCAGCTGGTCCCGCATCCTGCCCGATGGCACGGAAAAAATCAACCAGAAAGGCATTGAGTTCTATCAAAGCCTTGTGCGGGAGCTGAAAGCCGCGGGCATTGAGCCGATGGTAACGCTGTACCATTGGGATTTGCCGTATGCGCTGTATTTGCAGGGCGGATGGAAGAACCCGCAGATCCCGGATTGGTTTGCAGCGTACACCAAAATTGTGGTGGAAGCCCTGTCTGACCAGGTACAGTATTGGATGACCCTGAACGAGCCGCAGTGCTTTGTGGGCATCGGCCATCTGCAGGGGCGGCATGCGCCGTTCCTTGATGAACCGGCCAGCCTGCGCCCCGTGACTCGCCATGTACTTTTGGCCCATGCCAAAGCGGTACAGACCATCCGCCAGTATGCAAAGCTGCCGCCTAAGGTGGGGTATGCTCCCACCGGACCGGTGTTTTCGCCCTGCGGGGACGAAAGCGAAGCCGCCATCGCCGAAGCTTACCGCCGGACGATGGAGGTGGAAGGCTGCTATTCCATCAGCTGGTGGTGCGACCCCGTTCTGCTGGGCAGGGTGCCGGAACCGATGGCCAAAGCCCTGGGGGCGGATGTGTTCACCCCGCAGGAACTGGAGCTGCTGCACCAGCCGCTGGATTACCTGGGCTTTAACGTCTACAATGCCTGCGCGGCCCAGCAGCCGGGCAGCGAGTATACCGCCAACACCTGGCAGGGCAGCCCGCGCACTGCGATGGAATGGCCCATCACGCCGGACTGCATCTATTGGGCCATCCGCTTTTTGAACCAGCGGTATGGCCGGCCTATCCTGATTACCGAGAACGGCATGGCCAACACAGATTTTGTGATGCTGGACGGTAAAGTGCACGACCCGCAGCGCATTGATTATATGCACCGCCACCTGCTGGCCGCCCGCCGTGCCTTGCAGGAGGGCTACCCGCTGATCGGTTATACCTACTGGTCAATCATGGATAACTATGAGTGGGCCGAAGGCTACAGCAAGCGCTTTGGGCTGATTTATGTGGACTACCGCACCATGGAACGCATCCCCAAGGATTCCGCTGCGTGGTACGCCCATGTGATCGCCACAAACGGCGGCGAGCTGTAAAATGCAAAACATATGTCAGGGGGAAGCTCTGCGCAGGGCTTCCCCTTGACTTTTTGTATGCTGCGCTTTATAATTTGAAAAGACTACCGATTTGATAGGTTGGGCGGGCGCGAACCCGCCCATTTGTTGTTAATTTACAAAACCGTGGGGGAGCAGGCAGTATGCTGAATCAGTTTTCAAGAACGCAGTTGTTGTTTGGCAAGGAGGCAATGGAGCGTCTGTACAACGCCCGTGTGGCCGTGTTTGGCGTTGGCGGTGTTGGAGGCTATACGGTGGAAGCACTGGCACGCAGCGGCATTGGCACGCTGGACCTGATTGATGACGACAAGGTCTGCCTGACCAACCTGAACCGCCAGATCCTGGCCACCCGCAAAACGGTGGGCAAATACAAGGTGGATGTGGCGGAAGAGCGCATTCATGATATCAACCCGGACGCGTGGTGAACACCTACAAGACGTCTACATGCCAGACACCGCCGACCAGTTCGATTTCAGCCAGTACGACTACGTGGTCGATGCCATCGACACGGTAAAGGGCAAGCTGGAACTGGTCATGCAGGCGCAGGCAACGGGCACGCCAATCATCAGCTGCATGGGCGCGGGCAACAAACTGGATGCTTCCGCCCTGGAAGTTGCGGATATTTACGATACCTCCGTCTGCCCGCTGGCCCGCGTAATGCGCGCCGAGCTGCGCAAGCGCGGGGTCAAGCACCTGAAGGTGGTATACTCCAAAGAGCCTGCACTGACCCCCATTGATGATATGACCATCAGCTGCCGCACCCATTGCATCTGCCCGCCCGACACGGCCCGCAAATGTACCCAGCGTCGCCAGGTTCCCGGCAGCAACGCCTTTGTGCCCGCCGCCGCGGGGTTGATCATTGCGGGTGAGGTTGTGCGCGATATTGCCAACGGCGAACCGCAGAAAAAATAAGCAGCACAACACCTATCGAAAACGTCAGGGAAACAAAGATGCTCCGTAAGGGCGAACAGCGTTCGCCCACGGAGGTTTGCCATGTGTATGACATAAATGTGCGTTGCTATGTCAAGGCGTGGGGCGCACAATGTGCGCCCCTATGCTCCCAACAGAATTTTTAATACACGAAAAATTTCGGGAGAGATTCCGGGCGGCGGACATACGCCTATGCTTGGAACGGCTGTACTGCGCGGCAAGCCTGCCAAATCTGGCAGGCTTTTTTTTGTGCTGTTTGCAGATTGACAAATGTACAACAAACACATATGCTGTTATTAGTGCGCAATGCCTGCGCAACATGGGAAAAGGAGGGTGCTGAATGGCAGGTAAGCGTGATGAAGTGACCATCGCGGAAGTGGCGGAGGCATTGAATATATCAAAAACAACGGTATCCCGCGCAATATCCGGCAAGGGGCGCGTGAGCGAGGCTACCCGCGCGCGTGTGTTCGATTATATCGGCAAGGGCCGCCAGGATGCCGCTGCGCCGCTGCGCACTGCGCAGCAGGGCCCAACCAACAACCTTGCGCTGGTGATCCCCAAGCATTTTTATGCGGCTGGACTTGCCGTTCCTGCGCAAGTGCATGGGCGGTGTGTGGAACATGGCGGCCCAGCGCGGGTATGACCTGCTGCTGTGCTATGCGGGAGAAACCGATGTAGGCCAGCTGGAACGCCAGCTGGAATCCTACAAGGTGGATGGCGTGATTTTGTCCCGTACGATGCTGCATGATGAATGTGTGCAGACTTTGCAGCGCCACAATGTGCCTTTTGTGGCCATTGGCCGTGTGGATGACGATAAGGTGCCCCAGGTGGATAACGACCAGGTAGGAGCGTCTGCCGAGATGACCCGCCTGCTGCTGCAGCTGGGCATGCGCCGCATTGCCTATATGGGCGGCTGTACCGACTATACCGTCAACGAGGACCGGCTGCGCGGCTACCTGCGCGGATTTTCCGACTGTGGGGTGCAGGTGGACCAGAAATTGATTTGGACGGGCATTGAAACCAGCGAACAGCGGATCGATGCATTGGAAGGTGCGCTGGAGCAAAAGCCCGAATGCCTGCTCTGCGCGGATGACAGCATGGCGGTCGCGGTGCTGCAGGAGCTGCGCGCCCGGCACATCAAGGTACCGGAACAGGTGAAACTGGCCAGCTTTTATGATAGTGAGCTGTTGACCAGCTCAAACCCGCAGATCTCGGCCGCTCAGTTTGACGGCGAGCGCCTGGGCGCCACGGCATGCCGGATGCTGCTGGATATTTTGGCGGGCAAGCAAATCGCATTGCGCCAGATGCAGGGATATCAGGTGATTTTGCGCGAGTCCACAAAATAGACAATATTACCAATATTGTAAAATATGATGATTGATACAGCCTTTCCTGTGCGCACAGCATGTGCACCAGGAAAGCTGATTGTGTTAAAAAGCCTGTACTAAAGTTGCGCAGCGTTGCGCATACAAAATTCGACATTGTTACAAAAGTGTAACAGACTGTGAAAAATGCACAAGAAAATATGGTAAAACATGTTGGTTATGAACATTGACACTGAAAATAGAATCGTGTATTCTTAAATCGTGAAACAAAGTTGCGCAACGATAATGCGCAACCTTGAGAAGCTTGTGATATAGCAGATGAAGGAGAATGATTATGAAAAAGCAACTCGCACTTGCAACAGCTGCCTTGATGGCACTGTCCCTGGCAGCATGCGGCAGCACCGCAACTGCCTCTTCCGCTGCAGAATCTACTGCAGAGTCCACCAGCACTGCAGCTTCCAGCGAAGCCGCCTCCACCGACAGCACCGCAGCTGACGATGGTGACGTTCTGCAGCAGGCTGCAGCCGCTGCTTTCGCCAACGACGTTACCCTGACCATGTGGGGCGCCGAGGAAGACCAGGAACTGCTGCGCACCATCGCTGATAACTTTATCAAAGAATACGGCAATTACGGCGGCAAGATCACCATCAACCTGGGCGCTCAGTCCGAAAAGGAGGCTAAGGATACCGTCCTGACCGACCCCACCGCCGCTGCTGACGTTTACGCATTTGCTGATGACCAGCTGAACGAGCTGGTTCAGGCAGGCGCCCTGCAGGAAGTTCAGCTGAACGCTGACGACATCAAGAGCCGCAACACTGCAGCTTCTGTTGACGCTGCAACCCTGAACGGCAAGCTGTATGCTTACCCCCTGACCGCTGATAACGGCTACTTCATGTTCTATGATAAGTCCTTCTTCACCGAGGATGACGTCAAGAGCCTTGACACGATGATGGAGAAGGCAGCCGCCGCAGGCAAGAAAGTCTCGATGGACGTTGCTAACGGCTGGTACCTGTACAGCTTCTATGCTGGCGCTGGCCTGAACCTGAGCCTGGCTGATGACGGTGTGAACACCGTCTGCAACTGGAACGAAGCTCCGGGCGCTGACGTTACCCAGGCCATCATCGATATCTGCAAGAACCCCGGCTTCATCGCCCTGAAGGATGAAGAGTTCACCGGCAAGCTGAAGGACGGCACCCTGGTTGCTGGCGTTAACGGCACCTGGCGTGCAAACGACGCTGCTGAAGCTTGGGGCGATAATTACGCTGCCTGCAAGCTGCCCACCTACACCCTGAACGGTGAGCAGGTCCAGATGGCTTCCTTCTCCGGCTTCAAATTGATCGGCGTCAACCCCCACAGCTCTAACGTTGGTGCTGCCATGCTGCTGGCTGATTACGTTACCAACGAAGAGAACGAGACCCTCCGCTTCCAGCAGCGTGCACAGGGCCCCTCCAACACCAACGCTCTGGCAGCCGCTTCTTCTCCGGCTCTGACCGCTGTTGTTGCTCAGTCTGAGTACGCTAACCTGCAGCGCGTCGGCGGCAACTACTGGGCTTCTGCTGAAACCCTCGGCCAGATCTGTGTCAACGGCAACCCCGATGGCAAGGATCCCCAGACCCTGATTGAAGATGCTGTTGCTGGCATCACCGCACCGGTTACCCAGTAATTGTTAAGACGAAAAAAAGCTGCATTGATACACTAAAACAACGGCCCACAAACGGTCCGGAACGGTTGCCGGGCACGTGTGGGCCGCTTGGCGTAACCGCGTTGGAAAGGAGAGATTCCTGTGGCAAAATCCGCTGCTGCGGCCCTGCACACGGAACCAAAGGAACCCAATTTTTTTTTGCAGAAATTTGGTCATGACTTTGTGCACGGCGATATCTTTACCAAACTATCCTTCTTTGTATGGGGTCTGGGCTATATTGGCCACGGCCAGCTGATGAAGGCGCTTCTGGTCACATTTGTACAGGGCTTTGCGCTGTATTTCCTGGCATTCTTTGGCGTACCCAACCTGGCAAAGTTCGGCACCCTCGGCACCGTAAAAATGGAGATGGTGTTCGATGTTGCCACGATGAAAAACGTTGTAAACGATTACGATAACTCGTTTGAGATCCTGCTGATGAGCATGATCGCCTTTATCGTGATCGCGGCACTGATCGCGGCGGCCATGATGGTGGTATCTTCCAACTATCAGCTGCAGAAGATCCGTGAAGCTGGCAAAAAGACCAACAACTTTGTGCAGGACATCAACGTTTACCTGAACGAAAAGTTCTATGTGACCCTGCTCACCCTGCCGGTTCTGGGCGTTGTGGTGTTCACCATTGTGCCGCTGTTCATCCTGATCGCCGTTGCGTTCACCAACTATGACCAGCAGCACATGCCGCCCAATGAACTGTTTACCTGGGTTGGGCTGAACAACTTCTTTACCCTGTTTGGCGGCGGCGGAATGACCTCCACGTTTAGTTATTCCTTTGCCAAGGTTTTAACCTGGACGTTGGTTTGGGCATTCTTTGCCACCTTTACCAACTTCTTTGGCGGCATTTTGATGGCAATGTTCATCAACGACAAAAAGACCAAGTTCCCCAAGTTCTGGCGTACCCTGTTCATGGTGACCATTGCGGTGCCGCAGTTCGTTACGCTGCTGCTGGTGCGCAACTTCTTCTCCAACAACGGTATTTTCAATACCATGATGGCCAATGCAGGCGTTACCGACTTCCTGCATAACATCGGCCTGCTGGATAAGGGCCTTTCTTACATTCCGTTCCTGACCCAGCCGGGCTGGGCCATGTTCACCATCATCATGATCAATATCTGGATCGGCGTGCCGTACCAGATGCTGATCGCTACCGGCGTGCTGATGAACATTCCCGCTGACATGATCGAGGCCGCCCGCATTGACGGCGCCAACCCGGTGCAGATGTTCTTCCGCATCAAGCTGCCCTACCTGCTCAGCGTGCAGGGTCCCTCTCTGGTAACGGATTTCGTCAAGAACGTCAACAACTTCAACGTCATTTACCTGCTCACGCAGGGCGTGTTTGTAACCCAGAATCAGGCCCTTGCACAGTCCAACGCAAAGGAAGTTGACCTGCTGGTTACCTGGCTGTTCCGCTTGACGCAGGATTACTACAACTACAAGATGGCTGCCGTGCTGGGCATTATGGTGTTCATTGTGTGCGCCGTGTTTACGGTTGTATGCTTCCACTTTATCAATAAGAAGGAGGCGACGTTCTCTTGAGTACCACTGCTGTACCCTCTGCCGCTGTGCAAAAGCAGCTGCAACAGGGCAAAGTGAAAAAAGGCATCTTCTCCGTCATCCGCCATCTGGTGCTGGCGCTGCTGGCTTTTATCTGGCTGGTACCCATCGCCTGGCTGTTGCTGACCTCGTTCTCCACCGATAAGGGCATCAACTTTACCCGCTTTGTGCCGGAAAGCTTTACCATGTGGAACTACGTCAGCATTATGACACAGCCGGACTCTGTTGCACAGTTCCCGCGCTGGTTCATGAACACCCTGGTTGTGGCATGCTTTAACTGTGTGATCTCCACCTGCTTTGTGTTGATGGTGGCTTACGCCATAAGCTGCTGCCGCTTCAAGGGCCGCAAGCTGCTGCAGAACTTGTCCGTTACCGTCAACCTGTTCCCCGGCGTTCTGGCCATGATTGCTGTGTACTTTGTTTTGAAGTACATGAACCTGACCAACTCTTACGCCGGTCTGATCATGGTATACGCGGGCTCTTCCGGCCTGGGCTACCTGATCTGTAAGGGCTTTTTTGATACGGTGCCTGTGGCACTGCGTGAGGCCGCCAAGCTGGACGGCGCTTCGGAAGCGCGCATCTTCTTCCAGATCGTCATCCCGATGTCCCGCCCGATCCTGGTGTACACCATTATCAACTCCTCCTGACGCCGTGGACCGACTTTGTTGTGGCAAAGATGATCCTGAACTCCGGCGTTCGACGGACTGGACGGTGGCAATCGGCCTGTACAACATGCTGCAAAAGGCTTTGGTCAACAGCTACTTCTCCCGTTTCTGCGCAGGCGGTGTTTTGGTGGCTATCCCCATCTCCATCCTGTTTGTCATCATGCAGAAGTTCTATGTTGAGGGCATTACCTCCGGTGCAGCAAAGGGCTAAACCTTTGCATCAACTGCACATGGCACAATAGTTGCAGAAGCTACTATAATTAGGAATTGGAAATCAGGAATGAGGAATTTCGGTGCAGACCGCCAGTTCCGTCTTTCGGGTTTCCGATTCCTAATTTTTGTTTTATGTTTTACAGTGTAGAGGAAAGGGAATCCACGATGAACTTTATCACCAAAGCCCCTGTGATGCTGTGCGGCGGCGATTATAACCCGGATCAATGGCTGGACCGCCCGGATATTCTTGAAGCGGACATCCGCATGATGAAAAAGGCCGGAATGAACAGCGTTACGCTGGGTGTGTTTGCCTGGGCAGCATATGAGCCGCGCGAGGGGGAATATAACTTTACTTGGCTGCGCGAGATCATGGATCGACTGTATGACCAGGGCATTTATACCGAGCTGGCAACGCCCACTGGTGCAAAGCCCAACTGGCTGGCACGCAAATACCCCGAAGTGCTGCGCGTGCAGTCCAACGGTGTGCGGGACCACCAGGGCATGCGCCACAACCACTGCCTGACCAGCCCCATCTACCGCCAGAAGGTAGAGGAGCTGCTGAACCACCTGATCGACGCTGTGGGTGACCACCCCGGCCTGATCTTGTGGCACATTTCCAATGAGCTGGGTGGCGAATGCTACTGCCCGCTGTGCCAAGAGCGCTTCCGCAGCTGGCTGAAAGAAAAGTATCATACCATTGATGCCCTGAACCATGCCTGGTGGACTAGCTTCTGGAGCCACCACTACGACAGCTTTGACGAGGTGGAGCCGCCGTTTGATAACGGGGAGCAGAGCCTGAACGGCCTGAAGCTGGACTGGCGGCGCTTTACCACCTGGAACATGATGGACTATGTACACAGCGAAACGGCGATCCTGCGCAAGCGGACCCCCAATGTGCCCATTACCACGAACCTGATGGAGTACTTCCCCGGATTGGACTACCACAAGCTGCAAAGAGAGCTGGATTTTGTCTGCTGGGACAGTTACCCCCATTGGGGCGCCCCGACCGCAGCACCACCGTGACGGCGGGCATGACGGCGTTTGATCATGCGCTGATCCGCGGCTGCAAGCCGGACAAGCCGTTCCTGCTGATGGAAAGCACCCCAAGCCTGGTGAACTGGCACGAGTATAATAAGCTCAAGCGCCCCGGCGTGAACCGATGAGCGCTATCCAGACAGTGGCCTGTGGTGCGGACGGCGTGCAGTACTTCCAGTGGCGCAAGGGCCGCGGCGGCTCTGAGCAGTTCCACGGCGCGGTTGTGGACCACGATGGCCGCGATGATACCCGCGTGTCAACGAAGTGACCGCCACCAACGAAGCCCTGGCCGCCCTGACCCCGGTGTGCGGCAGCCTGCCCAAAGCGGACGCGGCCATGATCTTTGACTGGGACAACCGCTGGGCGCTGGATGACGCCTGGGGCATGCAGATCAAGCAGAAGAATCTGCGCGAAACCTGCTGCCAGCTGTACGCCCAGCTGAACCACTGCGGTGTGGAAACCGACGTTGTGGGCGTGGATGCAGACCTGAACCGCTATAAGCTGGTGGTGCTGCCCATGCTGTTTATGACCAAGCCTGGTTTTGCACAAAAGATCCGCGAATATGTGGAAAACGGCGGCACCGTTGTGGCCACCTATCTGCTGGGCTATGTGGATGAAAGCACCCTGTGTTGGCTGGGCGGGTTCCCCGGTGACGGCCTGCGCGAAGTGTTTGGCGTGACCGCAAGCGAACTGGACACCCTGTACCCCGGCGAGGGCAACCGTGCCATCTGGGTCAAGAGCAGCCAGCAGAGCAGCATCAAGGATTACTGCGAACTGTTGCAGCCTGCCGAAGGTACCGAGGTGGTGGCTGTGTATGGACAGGATTTCTATTCCGGTCATGCGGCTGTGACCCACCATGTGTTCGGCAAGGGGCACGCTTATTACATCGGTGCGCGCCTGGATGATGCCGGCAACGCCGCTGTGCTGCGTGCAGCTTTGGCCGATGCCAAGGTGCACCTGCGTGACCTGCCGCAGGGTGTGGAATACTACTGCCGCGAAAGCGAGAACGCGCGCTACCATTTCTACATCAACACCACCCAGAGCGCAGTTAAGGTGCAGGTGGAATCCGGTGCAGACCTGTTGAGCGGCAAAAACGTTTTTTGGGCAGCATGGAGCTGAAACCCTATGATGCCTGCGCAATTGAGGAAAAAGTGAAATAAGAAAAACGCCATGCTTTCCGAAGAAAGCATGGCGTTTTTTTTAGTTAGGAGTTAGGAAGTAGGAGTGAGGAGGTAATGTGGAATTAGGAATTGGAGGTGGGGAAAGGGAGCGGCGAGGTTGGTTTGAGCAGATGTTTTGTGGTGCCAGAACGGTCAAGACCGTTCCCTACAGTGCAATTTATTATGCATTGCGGGCATAAAATAACCGGTAGGGCGGGGTCACCCGACCCCGCCGGGAACATTGCAACGTTGAGCATTGGAAATTTGCAACGAAGCAATAAACGCTTGTAGGGGGCGGCGTCTCCGCGCCCCGGACGGGCGTAAAATTTACTGAGCATTTGTTGGTAATTACACGGTAGGGCGAGGCCTCCGAAATGCATCTGCGGACACAGAGCCCTCTGGCCGCCGGGGTGGCGGACAATGTAAATATTTAGGCCCTGCTTAAGGAACCACCCTTCAGTCCGCGGCGCGGACAGCTTCCCTCAAGGGAAGCCAAATCGTGTTGTAGGTAGCAGCAAAAGTAAGAATGGTATTCTCCTCATGCTTTCGGAACGGTCAAGACCGTTCCCTACAGTGCATTTTATAATGTGCGGCAATATTTATGGTGCACCCCACCCGTAGGGGCGCACCATGTGCGCCCGCTGCGCTGAAGGGGAACTGCTCCTTTTTAGGCCGTGCGTATCTCTCAAATATACTTATCCAACATATCCTGCAAAGCCTGCTTGGGCAGGAAACCGACGCTGCGGGCGGATTCCTGGCCGTTTTTCAGTACGACCAGGCAGGGGATGCTGGAAATGCCGTATTCGGTGGCAAGCTGGCGGTTTTCGTCCACATCAATGCTGTAAAATGCGGCTTTGCTGCCAACTTCATCGGCAAGCTCATGCAGGACCGGGGCAAGCATCTGGCAGGGACCGCACCAGGTTGCAGAAAAATCCAGAACGGCCACGCCCTGTGCTTTGGCCTGGGAAAGATCATTATTGCTGATTTTGGTAACCATAAAAAGGTTCCCTCCTTTAATTATGACTGTAAAGCAGCGTGTTCCGCTGCTGTTTGCCGGACATGGTTATGGCGTATCTACACCATAGTATGGGCCGGGAGGGGGAAAGACATTCCCTTACTGCTGATTGTACACAGTTTGGGCTGCTTTGTCAACAAGAAAAAGACTGAATCTTAATTTTGATATAAAATTACTATAACAAGTAAGACAAATTAAGACGAAAAGCAGATACAGGATAAAACAAAGCCACCCGCTCTGCGCAGGGATCCCTTGCACAGAACGGGTGGCAACTTTGTTGGAAGGTAATCAGCGGTTGTATTTTGCAGTAGCCTGCAGGCGCTGCATGGCACGGTTCAGGGCAATCTTGCTCTGGTAATACTCGTGCATGCTCTGCTTGTGCTGCAAGCGTTCCTCGGCGCGGATGCGGGCGGCCTCGGCACGGTTCTTATCGATATCCTCCGGGCGCTCGGCGCTGTCGACCAGCAGCATAACGTAAGCGGGGGTCACTTCGGCAATGCCATCGCCCACCAGTACGTTGCAGGTTTCGCCGTTCACGGTGAACTGCATGATGCCCATTTCCAGGGCAACCAGCACCGGGCTGTGTCCGGCCTGTACGCCGTACTGGCCGTCAGCGGTGGGCAGGGTCAGGCTTTCGCACTCGCCCTGGAAAAACTCGCCGCTGCTGGCCGTGATGTTCAGAACGAACTTTTCCATCAGGCCACACCGCCCTTTTCGGCAGCCTTCTTGCGAGCATCGTCCAGCGTGCCCACGTTGAAGAACGCCCATTCGGGTAGATCATCGACCTGACCGTCCACGATGGCGGCAAAGCCCTTGACAGTTTCGGCCAGGGGCACATATTTGCCCGGCAGGCCGGTAAAGTTCTCGGCAACGAAGAACGGCTGGGACAGGAATTTCTGGATTTTGCGGGCGCGGGCAACGGTCAGCTTATCGTTGTCGTCCAGTTCGTCCATGCCAAGGATGGCGATAATGTCCTGCAGTTCCTGGTAGCGCTGCAAGGTAGCCTGTACCTTGCGGGCCACGCGATAATGCTCCTCGCCCACAATGTCTGCTTCCAGGATGCGGCTGGTGGAATCCAGCGGATCCACGGCGGGGTAGATACCCTGTTCCACGATCTTACGGGACAGAACGGTAGTGGCATCCAGGTGGGCAAAGGTGGTGGCCGGGGCGGGGTCGGTCAGGTCGTCGGCAGGCACATAAACGGCCTGAACCGAGGTGATGGACCCATCACGGGTGGAAGTGATACGCTCCTGCAGGGCACCCAGCTCGTTGGCCAGCGTGGGCTGGTAACCAACGGCGGAGGGCATACGGCCCATCAGGGCGGAAACTTCGGAGCCGGCCTGCACAAAACGGAAGATGTTGTCAATAAACAGCAGCACGTCCTTGTGGCTTTCCTCGCGGAAGTATTCTGCCATGGTCAGGCCGGTTTCGGCAACGCGCATACGGGCTCCCGGCGGTTCGTTCATCTGGCCGAAGATCAGGGCGGTCTTGTTCAGAACGCCGGAAGCGTTCATTTCGCCCCAAAGGTCACAGCCCTCACGGCTGCGCTCGCCAACGCCGGTAAAGATGGAATAGCCGCCGTGCTCGGTGGCTACGTTGTGGATCAGCTCCTGGATCAGCACGGTTTTGCCAACACCGGCGCCGCCAAACAGGCCGATCTTGCCGCCCTTGGCATACGGTGCCAGCAGGTCAATGACCTTGATGCCGGTTTCCAGAATTTCGGTTGCAGGTTTCTGGTCCTCAAAGCCGGGGGCCTTGCGATGGATGGGCCAGGTAGGGACGTCTGCGGCCATGGGGCCTTTGCCGTCAATGGGGCGGCCCAGGGGGTCAAACATGCGGCCCAGGGTGGCTTCGCCCACCGGGGCAGTCAGGCCGTGGCCCAGTGCGTTCACGGTCATCCCCTTGCCAAGACCCTCGCTGGCAGAAAGCATAATGCAGCGAACGGTGGTTTCGTTCACATGCTGCGTTACTTCCATCGTGCGCTCGGTGCCCTCAGCGGTCACTGTCAGCGCTTCCTGCAGGGCAGGCAGCTTGCCCTCGGTGAACTGAACGTCCACCACGGGGCCTGCTACACGAATAATTGTTCCCTGTGTCATACGATAGCCTCTTCCTTAATTTCAGAAGTAGATAAATGTTTGAATATTGTATCCCGATAGGGGATACAGTGCAAAAAGTTTAATAGTCGCTGGTTTGCACAGCAGAAGCACCGCCGATGATCTCGGTGATCTCCTGGGTGATTGCACCCTGGCGGGTGCGGTTATACTCCAGCTGGAGCGCGTGAATCATATCGGTGGCGCTCTTGGTGGCGGAATCCATGGCGGTCATGCGGGCGCTCTGCTCGGCGCAATAGCTCTCGGTCATGGCACCGAAGATCATGCCGTGCATGTAGATGGGGGCCATCTGCTTGAACACCGACCACGCATCGGGGAACAGCTCAACCTCGCCATGGGGATCGCCCAGTGCGGGCGGCAGCGGCGCAAAGTGGGAGCGTTCCAGCGGCAGCAACTGCAGCATGACCGGTTCAGCGGTCAGGGCGTTCTGGATCTTGGTGTAGATGAGGTAAACCTCATCTACCTCATCCGCCTTGAACGTATCGATCATGTCCGCCGTGATGTCACGCGCACGCTGCAATGTGGGGGCCTGGCCGCTGTACAGAAAATCTTCCACCAGGCGGGGGTCCTTGTGCAGCAGGGCGCGGTAGCCGGTCTGGCCCACCACATAAAAAGCGGGCCTTGGGGTCATCGCCGCAGTGCGATTTCAGAAACTTGAGCAGATTCTGGTTGTACGCACCGGCCATGCCTTTGTCCGCCGTCAGCACCAGATAGGCGCGGCGCGGAGATTCCGGGTTGCGGGTGTGGAAGAACGGGTGGACCGGTTCTTCCGGCAGGTGGGGCAGCACACGGGTCATCGTCATCTGCATGCGCTCAAAGTAAGGCGAAACCGCCTGGTAATTTTTGCGTGCCTTGCGCAGCTTGGAGGAGGAGATCAGGTACATGGCATTGGTGATCTTCATGGTGTCCTGAATGCTCTCAATACGCTCCTTGAGCAGCTTAGTGGATGGCATGGGCATCGCCTCCCGCAAATGCGTTCCAGGCGTTCAGGATGGTCTGCACCTGTTCGGGGCTGAGCTTACCGGAAGCCTGGATCTCGTCCATCACGCCGGACGGGTCCGTGCGGAACTGACGCACAAATGCGGAGGTTTTCTGGCGCAGCTCGACGGTTTTGATCTCGTCGAGCACGCGTGGGCGGCGAGGGTCAGCAAACGACCTGCTCGGCGTCGGATTTGGGCTGGTACAGCGGCTGTTTCAGCAGTTCCATCAAAGCCTTGCCGTGTTCCAGCTGGCGGCGGGTCTCAGCGTCCAGGTCAGAGCTGAACTGCGAGAAGGATTCCATATCCTTGTACTGGGCCAGCTCGATACGCAGGTTGGCGTTGGCCTTTTTCATGGCCTTGGTCTGGGCAGCGCCGCCGACACGGGAAACCGACAAGCCAACGTTGACAGCCGGGCGGTTGCCTGCGTTGAACAGTGCGGTCTCCAGGAAGATCTGGCCATCGGTGATGGAAATAACGTTGGTGGGAATGTAGGCGGAAACATCGCCTGCCTGGGTTTCAACAATGGGCAGTGCGGTGATGGAACCGCCGCCCAGGTCGTCCCGCATACGGCAGGAACGTTCCAGCAGACGGGAATGCAGGTAGAAAACGTCGCCGGGGTAAGCCTCACGGCCGGGGGAGCGGCGCAGCAGCAGGGAAATGGCACGGTATGCCACGGCGTGCTTGGAAAGGTCGTCATAGACGATCAGCACGCTCTTGCCCTGGGCCATAAAATATTCGGCCAGTGCGGTGCCGGCATACGGGGCAATGTACTGCAGGGGGGCGCTGTCGCTGGCGGTGGCGGCCACAATGGTGGTGTAGCCCATAGCGCCATGCTTTTTCAGGTCCTCGGCCACGCGGGCAATGGAGGAAGCCTTCTGCCCGATGCAACGTAGATGCAGAGCACGCCGGTATCTTTCTGGTTCAGGATGGTATCGGTGGCGATGGAGGTCTTGCCGGTCTGGCGGTCGCCGATGATCAACTCACGCTGGCCACGGCCGATGGGGAACATCGAGTCGATGGACAGAATGCCGGTGTGCAGCGGGGTGTCCACGCTCTGGCGCTCCAGAATGCCGGGGGCCTGCTTCTCGATGGGGTTGTAACCAACGGCTTCGATGGCACCCTTGCCGTCGATGGGCTCGCCCAGCGGGTTGATGACGCGGCCCAGGAAAGCTTCGCCGACGGGGATACCGGCGCGCTTGCCGGTACGGGTCACCAGGGTGCCCACGCCGACGGATTCGGCACCATCAAACAGCATAATGCCCAGGTGGGAAGGCTCAACACTTTCCACCATGCCCTTGGCACCGTTTTCAAAGGTGACGATCTCGCCGTACACGGCGCGGTCCATGCCTTCAACGGTAACAATGCCGTCGGCAGCGGACACAACCGTGCCTCCCTCGGCGGTGTTGGCGGCGGGCTTGTAGTCCTCTACGCGGGTCTTCAGGGTGGCCAGGTCGGGCTTGTCGCCGGTCATCTGGTCCAGGGCATGGCGGCCGGAGTTATCAAACACACGGTCGCCCACCTGCAATACATAGCCGGAAAGCAGGCTTTCATCCACGCTGACATCCAGCAGGACTTCGGTTGCATCGTACAGGGATTTCAGCTCGGCCTTGATCTTATCAAGGTCCTGCTCCCGCGGCTGGCGGGCGCAGTGCAGGTCGGCCTTTACAATGCGGTTGGCGGAGAAAAACTCGCGGCTGAATTCACTTGCCATTGCTGTCCCCCGCTTTCTGCAGCAGGTCATCCAGCAGGCGTGCATCGTCCTGCTGCGTCAGGTTGCGCGCCAGCAGCTTTTCACACATATCGCGAGCCAGGGCGGAAGTTTCAGCATTGGCATCGCGCAGGCGGCGGGCATGCTCTGCTTCGGCAGCGGCTTTGCCTTCGGCCACAATCGCATCTGCCTGGCGCTGGGCGTCCTGCAAAAGCTGTTCTTTCTCTTTTTCAGCCTGCTTTTCGTAGGCTTCGCGGCGCTGGGCAGCTTCGGTATCCACATTCTGCAGTTTATCCTGCGCCTGTGCCAAAACAGCCTGTGCGTCGTTCTTTTTGCCTTCTGCATCGGCGATCGCATCATCGATCTGCTTCTGGCGCTGCTCAATCACGTTCATAACGGGACGGTACAAAAACTTGCGCAGCAGAACAAACAGAACCAGAATGTTGACGACCGTCCACAGAATATTCAAATTCAGTGTCAGCATCGTTTATGCCTCCGTTATCAGCCCAGGAACAGGATGATGAGCAGGGCAACAACGAAGCCGAAAATGGCGGTGCCTTCTGCCAGGGCGGCGCCCAGCAGCAGGTTCTTGCTGATCTTGCTTTCAGCTTCCGGCTGGCGGCTGATGGCCTCCGCTGCCTTACCGGTTGCAATGCCAATGCCGATGCCGGCGCCAATGCCGGTCAGTGCTGCGATGCCAGCGCCCAAAGCTACCAAACTTGCCATAATAAATTACTCCTTTTTATAATAATGTAAAAGTGGGAAAGAAAACGCAGGTCATTCCATCGTTTCTTTCATGAACAGGGAGGTCAGGAAGACAAACACATAGGTTTGGATCAGACCGTCAAACAAATCAAAATACAGGCTGAAAAATTGCGGGGACAAAAACCGGAACCACCAGTTTGATGAGTTCATGATGACAAATGCGCCCAGAACGTTGCCGAACAAACGCATGCACAGCTGGTGGGCCGGATGGCGATTTCCAGAATGTTCATGGGTGTCATCAGGGCAATGGGTTCCGCCAGGCTGTGTACAAATCGCTTGCCGCCCTTTGCATGGATGCCGGAATATTCGATCAGCACAATGCTCATAATAGCCAGCGCTGCGGTAACATTCAGGTCCTTTGTGGGGGGCTTGAGACCAATGATGCCGATCAGGTTGGAGCAGGCAATGTACAGTGCAACCGTGATCAGGTACGGCACATACTGTTTGCCGGCTTCGCCCAGCAGATCTTTGAAGAAGTTATCCATGGTTACCACAGCGGTTTCCAGGATGGCCTGGCGCTTGCTGATATGATTGACCTTGAGATTGCGTGTGAGCAAAATCGAAACGATCACCAAAAAACGCCATGATGCCCCAGCTTACCGCGATGGATTCCGGGATGTCGATGCCGCCAAAAATGGGAAGGGTAAACGCCGTATCAACGTTAAGCTCCTCTTTTAAGGCGGCGGTCAGTTCGTTCATTATTCCGCCTCCTCTGGCCAGCGGGGCAGCTTGTGCGCCGGGCTGGCTTTATGTTTTGAATTTATCTGATAAAAAGCGCACCAAGGAGAAAAACAGAAAGGGGGAAACGGCGATGTTCCGTTTCCGCACCCTCCTTGCTGCGTTCTTTATGCCGCCATAATACCACCATTCCCCGCCATTTGTAAGTCCCTTGCCGCACATTCTGCCTTTTGGATATTCCGTGATTCTGACAGGTTAAAAATACTGTGTATGATGCACAATAAAGCACACTGAAAATTGAGCTAATTGCCGAATTTAATGACAAAAAATACGGAAAAGTTCTTGATTTCAAACAAATCTTGCAGTTTTATGCGGTTTTGATGGTGAGGGAAAGGTACAGTGTTTGTGCAAAACTGCCAAGGAGCGGAAATTCAGGCGATGCGCTCCGCGCCAAGGGCGGTTTCGGATGCAAAGCGGGTAGCCGCCAGCTTTTCCAGTGTGGCAAGCCGCACGCAGATGGTAAACAGCCGGGCCGCAGGTTCAATCTCCTCGGCGCTGGCAAAGCTGGGGGCAATACGGATGTTGCTGTCCTGCGGGTCGCGGCCATAGGGCCAGGTGGAACCGGCGGGGGTGAATTTGACACCGGCCCGGCGGCAAAGCTCCACCGTGCGGGCCGCGCAGCCCGGCATGGTATCGAAGGAAAGGAAGTAGCCGCCGCGGGGTTCCGTCCAGCTGGCAATGCCGCTGCCGTCCAGTTCCTCGCGGAAAATGGAGATGACCTGCTCGAACTTGGGGCGCAGCAGGCGGGCATGGCGTGCCATATGGGCTTCAATGCCGCTTTCATTGCGGAAAAAACGTGCCTGGCGCAGCTGGTTGAGCTTATCGGGGCCGATGGTGGCAAACTTCCACACTTTACGCAGATCGATCAGGTTGGCGGAACTTGCCGCCACGCCGCTGATGCCTGCACCGGGGAAGGAAACCTTGCTGGTGGAGCAGAACTCATACACCATATCCGGGTGCCCGGCATTGGCGCAGGCGGACAGGATGTCTGGCAGGACGGCCGGGGCGTTGGGGTAAAGGTCATGCACGCAGTAGGCGTTATCCCAGAAAATGCGGAAATCCGGCGCTGCGGGTTGCAGGTGGGCAAAGCGCTCCACCACCATGGGGCTGAACACAATGCCGGTGGGGTTCTGGTACTTGGGTACGCACCAGATGCCTTTGATGGAAGCATCCCGCTGGACCAGGTCTTCGATCATGTCCATATCGGGGCCATCATTGTGCATGGGGATGGGGATTAGCTGGAAGCCGAAATGCTCCGTCATGGCGAAATGGCGGTCATAACCCGGCACGGGGCAAAGGAACTTGCGGTCCTTGACCTGCACCCACGGCTCTGCGCCCAGCAGGCCGTCCAGCATGGCGTGGCTGAGGATATCGAACATCATGGTCAGGCTGCTGTTGCCGCCCACCATGACCTGCTCCGGCCGCGCGCCGATCATACCGGCCAGCAGGGCTTTTGCTTCGGGAATGCCGTCCAGCCCGCCGTAATTGCGGCAGTCGGTGCCATCCTCACTGTCCAGCACGCTGCGGGAGTTCAGTTCACCCAGCATGCGCTGCGAAAGTGCCAGCTGCTCCGGCGCAGGCTTTCCGCGGGAAAGATCCAGCTGCAGGCCCTGCTGTTCGTACTCATGGTAGCGCTGGCACAGACGGTGGTATTCCCGCTGCATTTCTTTTTTTGTCATATCCTGATACTGCATGGTGTCATCCTTCCTGGGCAATACCGGCAGGGCCGCTTGCTTACCTGGTGTAGCTGAAAACGAAGAAAATGACGAAGATTTCGCAAATGTGCGATGGATTCGAGGCAAAAAGCCGCAGGAATCCTTTGTGGATTCCAAGGATTTTTGACGCGGAATCCGGCCGCATTTGTAGAAATATTCTAAATTTTCATTCTAAATTTTCGACGTTTCAGGTACACCCTGGGGGGAGTATGCACGGACCCTGCCGGTATGCCTTGTTTTCTGGAACGGTTTGTATTATACTGTCGGAAAGTACATTTGTAAAATATATGTTTCGCATGCAAAATATTTGTATTTGATATGGCAAAACGCAGGAAAAGAGGAAAAACTGTGAATGTAAACTATGAATATTACCGCTTATTTTACTATGTCTGCAAATATCACAGTATAACCCGCGCGGCCAATGTGCTGCGCATGAGCCAGCCCAATGTGACCCGCGCCCTGAACCGGCTGGAGGAACAGCTGGGCTGCAAGCTGCTGGTGCGCAGCACCCGCGGCGTGACGATGACGCCGGAGGGCGAGGTGCTGTTTGCCCACGTGGAAATCGCCCAGGAGCAGCTGCAGGCGGGGGAAAGCGAGCTGGCGGGCATTACCGCGCTGGAAAGCGGCGCGCTGACCATTAGCGCCAGCGAGACCGCTTTGAATGTGTTTTTGCTGGATAGCTGCGGGAATTCCACCGGCGTTACCCCGGCGTGCGGCTGCGCATTGCCAACCATTCCACCCCGCAAGCCATCCGTGCGCTGGGGCGCGGGCTGGTGGATCTTTGTGTGATCACCACCCCGGCCCGGTTGGAATCCACGATGCGCCGTACCCTGCTGATGCCGTTCCAGGAAATTCTGATTGCCGGCAGGGACTTTGAATTTTTGCAGGCCGCCGCTGGGCGCTGAAAGAACTGCAGCAATACCCTCTGATCTGCCTGGGCAGCGAGACGATGACCTATGCGTTCTATAACCAGTTTTACTTAAGCAACAATCTTGTTTTGCAGCCGGATACTGAGGCCGCTACCACCGACCAGGTGGTGCCGCTGGTCAAAAGCGGGCTGGGGCTGGGGTATGTGCCGCAGAATTTTGCCAAGGACGCCCTGGCCGCGGGGGATGTGTTTACCATCCAGTTGAAAGAGGAAATCCCCACCCGTCATGTTGTGCTGGTGCAGGATGGCGGCCGTGTTCCCAACGCAGCTGCGCGCGAATTTGCCCGGATGCTGAACAGCAGCGTTACGCAGCAGAATGCACCATAAGCAGACAAAATTGTGCACCGGCACCAGAAAATTAAAAATATCTGCGTCTGTTTTTGTGAAAGGTGATTGACAACTGCCGTGCGGAACCGTATGATAAAAGTGGAACTTTGCCCGGTACAGCGGGAACCATACGGTGCGCCGGATTCCGCGCAGAGGGACAGAAAATAATAGGAGGGATTGTTTTGAAACAATGGCTGAAAGACGCAGTTTTTTACGAAATTTACCCCCAAAGCTTTTATGATACCAACGGGGATGGCATCGGCGATCTGAAGGGGATTATCGAAAAGCTGGATTACATCAAAGAGCTGGGGTGCAACGCCCTTTGGATCAACCCCTGCTTTGATTCCCCGTTCAAGGATGCCGGGTATGATGTGCGCGATTATAAGCTGATTGCCCCCCGCTATGGCACCAACGCGGATGCCAAAGCGCTGTTTGAAGCAGCTCATGCCAAGGGCATCCATGTGCTGCTGGACCTGGTGCCCGGCCATACCAGCGAGGAACACGCATGGTTTAAGGAGAGCAGCAAGCCGGAAAAGAATGAGTATTCCGACCGCTATATCTGGACGGACTCCTGCTTTAGCGCCGGTGACGGTATGCCGTTCATTGGCGGCGAGACCGACCGCAACGGTACTTATATTTTGAACTTCTTCAAGTGCCAGCCTGCTTTGAACTATGGTTACGGCAAGTGCCGCGAAAAGTGGCAAATGCCCACCGACGCCCCCGGCCCGCGCGCAACGGTGGAAGCCGTGAAGGATGTGATGCGCTTTTGGCTGGATATGGGCTGCGATGGTTTCCGTGTGGATATGGCATCCAGCCTGGTCAAGAATGATACCCACCACAAAAAGTATACCTGTGCCATCTGGCGCGATATTGCCGCTATGCTGGACAAGGAATACCCCGAAGCCGCTCTGGTGAGCGAATGGAACCAGCCGCGCCAGTCCCTGAAAAACGGCTTTGATATGGACTTTATGCTGGAATGGCAGGGCAATGGCTACAGCTGGCTGATGCGCAATTATGATGGCGCAATAGATTCTGACCCGCATAACATCGGCAAGGCGTATTTCTGTGCGGATTCCGGCACGGGTATTGACAAGTTCCTGGATGGCTGGCTGCCCAGCTACAAGGCGACCCGCAAGGACGGCCTGTACTGCTTGATTACCTGCAACCATGATACCATCCGCCCCTCCGCCGGTTTGACCCCGGATGAGCTGAAAATTGCTTACGCCATGCTGTTTACCCTGCCCGGCGCACCGTTTGTGTATTATGGCGATGAGATCGGCATGCGCTATCTGCCGCTGCCCACCAAGGAGGGCGGCTATTTCCGCACCGGTTCCCGCACCCCCATGCAGTGGGATAACAGCGCCAACAAGGGATTTTCTACCGCCGCAGCCGACAAGCTGTACCTGCCGGTGGACGATGCCGCGGACGCCCCCACCGTGGCTGCCCAGCAGGCAGACCCTGACAGCCTGTGGCATACCGTGCAGGGGGTGCTGAACTTCCGCCACAGCCACCGGGATCTGGATTCCGATGCGCCGTTCCATGTGCGGTTTGCCCCCAAGGCAAAGGGCAGCTACCGCCCGTTTGCCTGGGAGCGCGGCAAGCTGATCTGCGCGGTGAACCCCGCCCGCGAGGAAGCAGAACTGCCCCTGAAGCTGGAAGACGGTACCCGCGTGCTGCATGTGATCGGCAAAGCCGAAGTGAAGGGCGATGAGCTGGTGCTGGGTGCACAGAGCTTTGCAATTTTGGGGTAAGCAGAATAGATTGCAAACGCAAATGTTAAGGCAACACCGCACAATTCCCGCCTTGCGGCTTAAGCACCGCTCCGGCAGCTGCGGCACGGCATCTGCGTTGCCAAAATGCTCGATAATGTCGGGTTGCGGTACCCGCATCGTGCTTCGGGGGC
>ENA-OQAR01000048-OQAR01000048.1-human-gut-metagenome-genome-assembly--contig:-NODE-48-length-25330-cov-3.151609_pt1 | contig 25330 bp, 24 predicted proteins | sample MGYA00242738_ERZ504533 | MGnify/ENA primary metagenome ERZ504533 (study PRJEB26092, sample SAMD00036276) | human gut metagenome | host: Homo sapiens | study: EMG produced TPA metagenomics assembly of... | reverse complement strand
TGAAAAAGAACAAGTTATTTACCTTAAAAACTTTGTAATATGAAAATAAGATATGTGACATTATTGGCTGCCATTGCCGGATTAATGGCGCTTGCGGCAATGACCGGAAGGTCGAGCCGGATCCTTCGCTGAAGGAAGCAGCTTCGGGCAAGTTTCTGATGGGGGTAGCGTTGAATGTACGTCAGGCAGCAGGTCAGGATACTTGCGCCTCGAAAGTGGTAAAACGTCATTTTAATTCCATTGTGGCCGAGAATTGCATGAAATGCGAAGTGATTCATCCGAAGGAAGACCGTTTTGATTTTACGGAAGCGGACCGGTTGGTTCGTTTTGGCGAGGAGAACGATATGGCTGTTATCGGGCATTGCCTTATCTGGCATTCACAGCTGGCACCTTGGTTCTGTGTGGACGAACAAGGAAAAACAGTAAGTGCCGACATCTTGAAGGAGCGTATAAAAAAACATATCCAGACTATTGTGACGCACTATAAAGGGCGTATAAAGGGCTGGGATGTATTGAATGAAGCCATTGAATCGGACGGCTCCTGGCGTAAATCTCCTTTTTACGAGATATTAGGCGAAGAGTACATCCCGCTTATTTTTCAGTATGCTCATGAAGCAGATCCGGAAGCCGAACTTTACTATAATGATTATGGTATGGACGGGAAGGCTAAGCGTGACAAAGTAGTCGAATTGGTAAAGATGCTGAAAGACCGTGGACTGCGCATCGACGCGGTAGGTATGCAGGGACACATGGGAATGGATTATCCGTCAGTGTCCGAATTTGAAGCCAGTATACTGGCATTTGCAGCTACCGGAGTAAAGGTGATGGTAACCGAATGGGATATGAGTGCATTGCCCACGGCACGGATGGGAGCCAATATTTCGGATACGGTGTCTTATAAACAATCCTTGAATCCCTATCCCAACGGTTTGCCCGACTCTGTGTCTGTGGCATGGAATAACCGGATGAAGGAATTTTTCGGTCTTTTCCTGAAACATTCGGATATCATTACCCGTGTGACAGTGTGGGGGGTGACGGACGGTGACTCATGGAAGAATAATTTCCCTGTGCCCGGACGTGTGGATTACCCTTTATTGTTCGACCGTGATTGCCAGCCGAAACCTTTTGTGGAAGAACTGATAGGAAAACATAACATTTAATAACGTAACGATATGGAAAAGAAATTCAGATACTTGGTGCCCCGAGACTATATGGCAGATCCTGCTGTACATGTTTTTGACGGAAAGCTTTACATTTATCCTTCTCATGATCGCGAGAGCGGAGTGGAGGAGAATGACAATGGTGATCATTTTGACATGTGTGACTATCATGTCTTTTCTACAGAAGATGTGATGAACGGAACAGTGACTGATCACGGAGTCGTACTGAAAGTTTCGGATGTCCCTTGGGCCGGGCGTCAGTTGTGGGATTGTGATGTGGCCTGTAAAAACGGGAACTATTATATGTATTTTCCATTGAAAGACCGGAACGACATCTTCCGTATCGGCGTGGCGGTGAGCGATTGCCCCGAAGGGCCGTTCATTCCCCAGCCCGATCCCATGCGTGGAAGCTACAGTATAGATCCGGCGGTATTTGATGATGGTAATGGGAACTATTATATGTATTTCGGCGGTTTATGGGGTGGACAGCTTCAGCGTTATCGCAACAACAAGGCATTGGAGTGTGCGGCTTTTTCCGGCTGATGGTGAACCGGCTTTGCCTTCACGTGTGGTAAAACTTTCGGACGATATGCTTTCAGTTTTGCCGAAGAGCCGCGGCCTTTGGTTATTCTGGATGAACACGGACATCCGTTGAGTGCCGGTGACAATGCGCGTCGCTTTTTCGAGGCTTCATGGATGCACAAGTACAACGGGAAATATTATTTTTCTTATTCTACGGGAGACACTCATCTGCTTTGCTATGCCACAGGAGATAATCCGTATGGTCCGTTCACTTATCAAGGGGTTATTTTGCAGCCTGTGGTAGGTTGGACTACTCATCATGCCATTGTAGAATACAAAGGAAAATGGTATCTGTTTCATCACGATTGTGTCCCTTCGGGGGGAACCACTTGGTTGCGTAGCCTAAAGGTATGCGAATTGGAGTATGATGCGGAAGGGAAAATAAAGACCATAGAATCTGTCTGAAAATAAATCAGTGATACATCATTCGGACAGATTGGACCGGTTGCTTTGCCGGGCATTGTCCAAACAGACCTTTGCAGAAATTATGTTCATTGTCCGGAACTTGCAAACGGTCTGTTTATATCTGTGCTCTTCAAATATAATGTCTGGTGGTGTGAATGTAATTTGTTGTAATATAATGTGTTATGTGTGTATTGTAACGCAGGTAAAGATTCATGTAACACGTTTTGAAGCAAGATGTAACTCTACGAAAGATGCGTGTATCATGCAGAGAATTTATATTCGGCGACACTTTCTATATTTGCGTCTGAAATCCGTAAAGGAATTGGTCAATTATAATACTAGAAAGACAATGAAACAAAAACAAAAGCTGAAAAGATGGTCGGGCGTGCTGATCGCTTTAGGGGTGCTGGGCTCCTCTTTTACCTCATGTAGTTCGATCAAGAAAGGAAATGATTTGCCAGTTGTAGGAAAGTCTGTCGCTCTTTTCGATTACTTTAATTATAAAGGTGAGGATGATGTCTATATTTCCAATCCGCTTCCGGGAGATGATTATTTTTATAATCCCATTCTGCCGGGATGGTATTCCGATCCCAGCATTTGCACCAATGGTGAAGGCGATTATTTTCTGGCTGTTTCCACCTTTACTTATTATCCGGGTGTGCCTCTTTTCCACAGCAAGGACTTGGTGAACTGGAAGCAGGTAGGGCATATCTTGAATCGTCCTTCTCAATTAGTCAACATGGAGGGGCAACACGTAAGTGGAGGGATTTTTGCCCCGGCCATATCCTACAACCCGCATAACAAGACTTATTATATGGTTACTACCAATGTAGGGGTTGGAAACTTCTTTGTGAAGACACAAGATCCTTTTGGCGAATGGTCTGATCCTATTATGTTGCCCGAAGTGACAGGCATTGATCCCTCTTTCTTTTTCGATGAAGATGGGAAGGCCTACCTTGTCAATAATGATGACGCGCCGGACAACAAGCCTGAATACAGCGGACATCGTACCATCCGTGTGCAGGAATTTGATGTGAATGCGGACAAGACGGTGGGGCCGCGCAAGATTCTGGTGAACAAGGGAGCTCGTCCGGAGGACAAGCCCATCTGGATTGAAGGTCCGCACCTTTATAAAATAAACGGGAACTACTTCTTGATGTCTGCCGAGGGTGGAACAGCCGGATGGCATTCGGAAGTGATTTTCCGTGGTGATTCTCCGACGGGCAAATTCACACCGTGGAAGAACAACCCTATTCTGACCCAGCGTCAGTTGGATGCGGAGCGTCCTAATCCGGTGACGTGCGCTGGACATGCCGACTTGGTTCAAACCCGGGAAGGGGATTGGTGGGCAGTCTTTCTGGCTTGCCGTCCCATAAACAACACGTTCGAGAATTTAGGACGTGAGACTTTTATGATGCCCGTTAAGTGGAGTGAGGATGGTTTCCCCTATATGACGCAGGGGGATGATCTGGTGCCAGTCATTGTTCGCCGCGAAGGAGTGAAGCGTGACGAATCTGCCACCTTCGGAAACTTTGAAATGAATGACGGTTTCGACGGACAAACATTGGGTATGGAATGGATGACTTTGCGTGCTCCTGCTACCGGACTTTACTCGCTTTCCCAGACTCCGGGTTATCTCACTTTGAAATGTGATTCAGTCAGTGCTTCCGAAAAGAAGGTGCCGGCTTTTATATGCCGCCGGTTGCAGCATCATAAGTTCGAATGCAGCACACGTATGTTGTTCTGTCCGCAGAGCAAGGCGGAGCAAGCGGGCATATTGTTGTTCAAGGACGAAAAGCATCAATATTTCCTAGCTGTAGGCAGGGATGATCAAGGTGAATGTATTTCCCTCAGGCAGATAGGCGATGGGGAAAGTAAGGTGCTGGCTTCCGTTCGCTTGGACGACGGAGGAGTGCTTACCGACCTGAAGGTGGTTTCGCGCGGAACACATTATGATTTCTACTATGCTCGCCAGGAAGGTGTGTGGTACGTGTTGTGCAGGAATGTGGACGCTGGGTATCTGTCAACGGCCACTGCCGGAGGCTTTACTGGAACAACGATAGGCATGTATGCTACCTTAAAATAAATGACTGTTTGATTTTTTGTATAACTTAAATTAATGTATTAATGAAAAATGCTATGAATTTTAGGCCGGTGGGGCTGATGCTTCTATTCTGTCTCATTCCTTTGTGGGCATTTGCACAGAGCGTGATGGTAAAAGGTGTAGTAAAGGACACAAGTGGTGAAGCCATCATCGGAGCCAGTGTCTTGGAAAAAGGCACTACCAACGGTACGATTACCGATTTTGATGGTAACTTTGCATTGAATGTATCGAAAAAACGCCGTGTTGGTGGTGAGTTTTGTCGGTTACAAGAACGAGGAAATCCCGGTAGCGGGAAAAAGTTCTTTAAAGATTACATTGAAGGAAGATTCCAAAGCTTTGGAAGAAGTGGTGGTGATTGGTTACGGTAGCGCCCGCAAGAGTGATGTGACCGGATCTATTGCATCGGTAGGCGGAGAGAAGCTGCGTGAGATGCCTGCCACCAATATTACATACGCTTTGCAGAACCGCGTGGCAGGTGTGGATATGGCTCAGACTTCTTCCGCACCGGGCGCTTCCATGCAGATTCGTATTCGTGGTACCCGTTCGTTGAACGCCAGTAACGACCCGTTGGTAGTATTAGACGGAATCCCCTTTATGGGTAATTTGTCCGATATCAATCCCGGAGATATCAAGAGCATGGATATCTTGAAGGATGCATCCTCTACTGCTATCTACGGTTCGCGCGGTGCCAATGGTGTTATCCTGATCACTACACACAAAGGTGCACAGGGTAGTCCCGCCCGGTTTACTTACAATGGGTATGCAGGTATGAAGAAAGTATTCTCCAAATATCCCATGATGAACGGCAGCAAGTTTGCCGAAATGCGTAAACTGGCAGGCAAGTTCGAGAATTCGGTGGACGAGTCGGACGATGTGGATACTGACTGGCAGGACTTGATGTTCCGAGACGGTTATGTAAACAGCCACGATGTCAGCGTGTCCGGTGGTACCAACGGTGGAGGCTACAGCTTTGGCGCGGCTTACTATAAGGATCAGGGTGTCATTCCTACTCAGAACTATACCCGTTACTCTCTGCGTGGTTCTTTCGATCAGGGTGTGGGAAAATATTTCCGCTTCGGACTGGTGAACAATACCAACTATAACGTCACCAAAGGTCCAATATCGGACTGTATGGTGTGCTTGCCATGTCTCCTATCGCTAACCCCTATAATGCGGACGGCACATTGAAACGTACTGTGAAATACAACAGTCAGGATGAGTCATTTGTACTGACCAGAGGCGTTGTGGAAGAATTGGAAGACAGTTGGCTGAGCAAGACCGAAGGCTTCGGTACGTACAATAACCTGTTTGCCGAAGTGAAATGCCCGTGGATGGAAGGTTTGAAATACCGTGTCAACCTGGGTTGAACTATCGTTCTACTAAAGGTGGATCGTTCACTGGCGAAGGCATCAACAGCACTACGGCAGACACTCCGTCCACCGCTTCGCTGAACCACTCGGAAACGACTAATTGGACTGTGGAGAACCTGCTGACTTACGACCGTACTTTTGGAAAGCACCAGCTGAATGTTGTCGGTATGTACTCTGCCGAACAGACTGTCTATACACGTTCGGACGTTGCCGGACGGGATATTCCTGCCGAATATTTCCAGTTCTATAACATCGGGCGTGCGGAAGGCACCATTACGGTGAACCCCGACAACTGGAACTATCAGAAGAGCGGTCTGATGTCTTGGATGGGTCGTGTGATGTACACTTACGACAATCGCTATATGTTGATGGCGACTGTACGTGCCGACGCTTCTTCACGTTTGGCAAAGGGACACCAATGGCACACTTATCCCGCCGTATCGGCAGGATGGAACATTCGTCAGGAAGAGTTTATGGACGAGGTGGACTGGATAGATATCCTGAAACTGCGTGTAGGTTACGGACAGACCTCCAACCAGGCTGTTGATCCTTACAAGACCTGGGGACGCTTGGCAACCCGTCCTTATAACTTCGGTCCTACCGGCTATGTCACCGGTTACTATGTATCCGAACTGCCTAATGCCGAATTGGGGTGGGAATATTCTTCTACATGGAACTTCGGTCTGGACTTCACCTTGCTAAGAGGACGCCTGTCCGGTACATTTGAGTATTACATTCAGAAAACCACCGACTTGCTGCAAAGCGTAAGCCTTCCTTCCACTTCGGGAGTAAGCAGCTATATGGCTAATGTGGGAAAGACGGAAAATAAAGGTTTTGAATTTACCTTGAACGGAACGATTCTGGACAACCATAACGGATGGACATGGGAGGCAAGCCTCAACCTGTCTGCCAACCGTAACAAACTTACCGAACTGGCTTCGGGTTCCAAAGATGATAAAGCGAACAACTGGTTTGTAGGACATCCCATCGACTGTATCTATGACTATGAAAAAGTAGGCTTATGGAACAGTGATGATCCCGATTTCCAATACTTGGACATTCTGGAGCCGGGTGGCAATGAAGGTATGATCAAAGTGAAATATACCGGTGATCGTGATGCCAGCGGCAAGCCGACCCGCGCCATTGGTCCCGAAGACCGTCAAATTATCAGCTTGGAACCTAAATTCCAAGGAGGTTTCAGCACTCGCGTGGCCTATAAAGGCTTCGACTTGAACGTTATCACCGCCTTCCGTTGCGGAGGCAAGCTGATCAGTACGCTGCACCACAGCAACGGTTACCTGAATATGCTGACCGGTCGTCGCGGACAAGTGGATGTAGACTACTGGACACCGGAGAACAAGGGTGCCAAGTACCCGAAACCGGGTGGTATCCAGAGTGGTGACAATCCGAAATACGGAAGCACATTGGGTTATTTTGACTCTTCTTACTGGAAAGTGCGTAACATCACATTGGGCTACAACTTCGAGAAGCAGGCTTGGCTGACTCGCATGGGCGTACAGAGCCTGCGTGCTTACCTGTCCGTACAGAATCCGTTCATCATCTGTTCTCCTTTCCATAAAGAAACCGGACTGGATCCCGAAACCAACTCTTACGGTAACGAGAATGTAGCTGTGACAGAAGGTATTCAGAAACGATTCCTGACAGTAGGTACTAACTCACCGTCCACCCGTAACTATTTATTCGGTATTAACTTAACATTCTAAATGAAAGCATGACTATGAAACCTATATTTTCAAAAATAAGAGTTTTGGGAACAGCCGCACTGGCTTTGTTCCTGACAGCATCCTGTTCAGACATTCTGGACGAGCAGCCGCGCAGCAGTTATGATCCTACTTTCTTTAAGACAGAAAAGGGAGTGGAAGGCGGTGTGACCTCTATGTATGCACACTTGCGCTATATTTACGGACAAGCTTATTATTATAATTCCTGTCTGACGGGAACCGACGAGGCAACCTGGGGATGGAGTGCCGATGGTAACTTCAAGGATGCCGACCTGTCCGGAGTAGGCAACCTGACTGCCACGACTTGCCGTTCCGACGCCTTGTGGGGAACCGCTTTCTCGAACATCAACACCGCTAACGGAGTGATAGAGAACGGTGCCGAAGTAGGAGTCAATGAATCATTGGTTTCCGAAGCCCGCTTCTTCCGTGCGTTCGATTATTTCCTGTTGGTGCAGACCTTCGGCGGAGTGCCTTTGGACCTAGGGTCCGGCGAACTGAAGTTCAATATCACTCCTTCACGTACATCCGTGCGCAATACCGTGCCCGAAGTGTATACCAAGCCATCTTCCCCGACTTGCTGACCGCTATCGAGAACTTGCCTGCCAATCCCCGTGTGACGGGTGGAGTGACCAAAACCGTTGCTCGCCTGTACTTGGCAAAGGCTTACCTGACTTATGCCTGGTGGCTGAAGAATCCGAATAACATTCCTACTTATCCCGAGTGCCAGCGTACAGACCCCAACGGACACGATGCGGCATGGTACTTCCAGCAGGCATACGATGTGGCGGTTACCGCTATCGAGAACCCTGGTCCTTTCGGCTTGCAGGAAAGTTTTTTGGATGGTGAATGCCGGACCCAATGATCGTAACATGGAAATCCTGCTCTATGCAGACCATACGCAGGAAGACGAGTATTATAATGGTGGCAGCCTGAGCTACGGTGGCGGTGGTGCTCCCGATAACTTTGCCGGATGGATGATGAATTGGACTATACCGACGCGCGTTCGCTGATAATCAGGCTGTCATCAACCGTATTGCCGAGCAGTGTTATGGCCGCCCTTGGACCCGTATGGCTCCTCGTTGGGTGTGTTTACCAAGACGTTTGCCGACAAGGTGAACGACTCCCGTTACGACGGTACTTTCACTACTGTTTTATCGCGGCAACTGGTCTACAGCCGGACAGAACTGGGAATCGGTGACCAATGCCAACGGAATGAAAGTGAAAGAACGTGAACCTATATTCTCTTTCGTATTCCAGGATATGGATAAGATAGACTATGCAGGAGAAGGTTCTAAAAGCAATCTGGGAGCAGGTACGTTGCCCGGTCGTGCCGACTGGGTATTGGGACTGGATGCGGTAGGTCGCTATGTATATCCCGGTCTTTGGAAACTCGGCCCGTATCGTACAGACAACGGCTCCGGAGCAGGACAGCCCAATGCGGGAAGTACCCGTCCGTATAACATCGCCAAGTTCTCCGAACTTTATCTGGTTGCTGCCGAAGCTGCCGTAGAAGGAGCTGCCACACAAGCCGGCAAGTCTGCCCGTGACCTGGTGAACGTGCTTCGTGCCCGTGCCGGTCGCTGGACTTACAGCAATGCCGAGTACAAGGAAGTGGATCGTGATTTCAGTGCTGAAATGACAGCCGCCACTCCGGCAACCATTGACATCAACTATATTCTGGATGAACGCAGCCGCGAGTTCTATGGCGAAGGTTATCGTTGGTTCGACTTGGTTCGTACTCAGAAATGGAACGAATATGCTGACAGTTACGTGATTTGTGGAGGCAAGGGTGATCACAATCCGCAGACTTACAGCCGTACCATCGAAGCGTTCCATTATCTCCGTCCTATCCCACAAGGACAGTTGGATGGCATGGAAATGACAGAGGAGGAAAAAGACGCTTATCAGAATCCGGGATACAGAGATTGATTTTTTGTTTTTTAAGAGTACCCGCGTTTCTTTCTGTTTCTGATGGAAGAAGCGGCGGTCTTTTTTATGGTATGGATTGCTGGGTAGGTTATCATCTTCCCATAGAATATATGTTTTCAGTTTGATGAGTATGTGGCTTCCTCCTGATAAAATTATCGTTTCACTTAAGTGGGTAAGTTTTATCACTTAAGTGATAAAGATTCTTCACTCAAGTGATGTAATTTCATCACCTTAGTGAAATGAATAAATTTAATTCAAGAAGGGAATAAGGGCAGACGCATTATATTTTTTACTATATTATCCCTTGTAGTTTGTTTGTTATATTGTTGATTATTAATGTATTATTATTTGCTTATGTCGATTATTTTTCTTATCTTTATAAGATATATTAAAACATAAACTAACATGAAAATTGGTATAATTGACCTTTGTAAACAAATAGAAGATCCTAGGATGAACCGCAAAAAAGTCCATAAAATGGAAACTATTATCTATATATCCATTGCTGCTGTAATCTGTGGCGCCCAATCCTGGAATGAGATTGAGGAATTTGGCAATGCGAAAATTGCTTTTTTCAAGAGTCGCATACCTAGTCTGGAGTTCATCCCCAGTCATGATACTTTTAACAGATTCTTCAGTATGATAAAGCCCGATTATTTTGAGTTGATCTTCCGTAATTGGGTAAAACAAGTCTGTCAGGAGGTGAAAGGCGTTGTTGCTATAGATGGCAAGCTCATGCGTGGTCCAAGCCAATGTGATGGAGAACATACTAGGGGAAAAGAAGGATTCAAATTATGGATGGTTTCCGCCTGGTCTGCCGCTAATGGAATTTCTTTAGGTCAGGTGAAAGTAGATTACAAAAGCAGTGAGACTACAGCTATTCCATTGTTAATTAACTCTTTGGAACTAAGTGGTTGTATTGTTACAATTGACGCGATGGGGTGCCAGAAAGATATAATCCAGACCATTATTGGGCATGATGCAAATTATATTATCGCTATAAAGGAGAATAAGAAAAAAATTATCAACCGGCTAAACAAATCATTGACTATTATCAGGATAGAGATGAAATAATCAATAGAGTCACTAGGTATGTGTCGGAAAAATGCCGGACATGGAAGGATTGAGAAAAGAAACTGTACTGTAGTCAGTTATGGATCTATAATGGAGAAAATGTTCAAGAAGAAACTTGTGGGGTTGAAGTCTGTTGTAAGGATAAAGTCGGAAAGAACAATAGTCGCAATAGGGGAATATACTCAAGAGGTCAGATACTATGTAACTTCACTTGATAATACCCGACCTGAGAAGATTGCATCTGCCATCAGGCAGCATTGGTCTATTGAGAATAATCTTCATTGGCAACTGGATGTTACCTTTCGAGAAGACTACAGTAAAAAAGGTGAAAAAATGCTGCCGGAAACTTTTTCGGTGGCAACAAAGATGGCGCTTACCATACTTAAGAATGAGAAAACAACAAAAGGAAGTATGAATCTGAAAAGACTAAAAGCGGGATGGGATGAAAACTATTTGTCACAACTTTTGCAGGACAATAATTTTTAATGCGTCGGCCCTGTAGTTTGGTTGAGCAATCATGAAGGAATTTTGATGTAAACCTGTTCCTATCCTTGCGTAACTACATCCCTATGTTTGTATCGTATAATCGGGAGATATGCTTTGTGCTATCGGTATAAATCCGTAAAGGCTGCATTGGGCATGACATGGAAGAGAAAAAGCCTGAAAAACGGCTGTCTCTTGAATTTCGGGAAATAGATAAATATTAATGTATCTATCTGATAGTAAGTAATATACGTCTGTGTGAGAAAGTAAACACTGTGAGGGCATGAGGGCATTTATGAGAGCATAAAGATGATGCACTCATATATAGCGTATTGTTAATGAGATGATTACCATCGTTATGAGGGAATGAGAGCATATTGTCTTCCAATTTTTTATGTAAATCTGAATAAGAAATATGTCTCTTTGAAATCTATATAGTTAGAAAAAATTGCCGTATTCTTAGGTTATAGATGTCTTTAGACGGATAGGGTGATATTTTACCGTACCTATTTTTTGTTTTTGTAAAAAGGAGCATTTTGTATGAAGAACATAATCAGAAAGATAAGAACTTACTATCCTGTTTCGGGGTGAAGCGTTAGGAACATTGACACAACTTTTGGAAAGGCATATATTCCCGGCAGAAACACTTCTTATCATCATATCAGTTATGAAGTGATAGGGTACAAGGATATAATAGGATGTACGGGTTCCTATTAGGGCAAAAAGAATAGAAGTAAGGGTAAGTAGTCTTTTAATTCTTTCCGTAATTGTTTTAGTGCCTGTTGAATTCTGTAATCTACCGTTTTGGAAGATATGTTTAATTCTTCTGCAATTTCCTGATAGGTCTTTATTTTGGAAACGGTGCATTTCAAAAGCTATCCGATAGGATTCTGGAAGATTAAGAATTGCTTTTTCTATTTTTTGTGTTAATTCTTCTATAATATAAAAATCAGGATCTTCGAATAGTTCCTGTATGTCCGGAGTGAGTATATTTTCTATTTGGAATCGAAGAGAATTTCTGGTCATTAAGGTATAACATTTTGTTTTTTACTGCCTTGAACAAATAATGATGAACAGAAGAATCTATATGATTTGTTTTTCTATTTTCCCATATCTGTAACATGGTATCTTGAACCACTTCTTCTGCATCTTCTAATGAAACAAAACTGCGGGCAAAAGCACAAAGCATAGCATAATATTTGATGAATAAAGTATCAAATGCCTTCTTATTGCCCTGTTGCATGGATATATACAGTTGCTTGTCTATCAAATTATCATTTGTGGTTTCCATAGATTATAGAAGAAAATGTTATTGCAAAAATACATAATTTTAATCATGAAAGTACCTATTCGAAAAATAATTCAAAAAAACAGTTTTTGGTTTAGGAACTTTTTGATCTTGGTTAGACTTATTATAAAAGGACATTATGATAAATTCAGATACCCGAATAGATGAAGCGCTTTTACTCCGTTATTTTGAAGGAGAAGTGACTCTAAGTGAGAAAGATGAGATTGAAAAATGGATTATCTCTTCCGAAGCAAATAAAAAGCTGGCCAAACAGATTTATTATCTTTCTTTTGCCACAAAAACAATGGATACCTTAAAACGGACTGATGCACGGGCTGCCTTGAAGGAAGTCAGAGGCAGGATAAGAAGGGAACGACAGCTACAATGGGGGCGATGGGCACAACGTGCCGCTGCTATTCTTGCCATACCTTTGTTGCTGTCTACTTTGTATTTATATTATAATGCCGATAGACAGGATGAGATGAGCTTTATTGAAGTCCGCACTAATCCGGGAATGATTACAACTATTGTTTTGCCAGATAGTTCCCGCGTATGGCTGAATTCGGAATCTTATTTGAAGTATCCCGTTCGTTTTGCTAAAAATGAACGAAATGTAATATTACAAGGAGAAGGATATTTTTTCTGTTAGAAAAAATGTGGATAGCCGTTTTACCGTTCAGACTCCTCATCACACTCAGATTCAAGTGCTGGGTACTGAGTTTAATGTAGAAGCTTATGAAAAAGAGGATGAAGTAAATACCACCTTGGTATCTGGAAAAGTACAGTTCCAATATGATTCAGAAAGAGGAAAAAAACGAATGGATCTGTTGCCTGGTGAGAAGATTACCTATAATTCTATATCAGGGGAGGTTTTTGTTTCACGGGCGGCTGTTCTGTCGGATATTTCTTGGAAAGAGGGTAAGATTATACTTTATAAAACTCCTATTGAAAAAGCGTTACGTATGCTAAGCAAACGGTTCAATGTGGATTTTGTGATAACAGATCCGGCATTGAAAGAAAATTCGTTTACTGGAACTTTTTATACATCAACGTTTAGATCGTATTTTGGAGCATTTTAGAATATCTTCCGGGCTTCGTTTCCGTTATATTGAAACAACAGATAGTACACAAGAAAAGAGTAAAATAGAAATTTATTAATCCATCTGAAGCTAATATGAGAAACAAACATCCACCAAAAGAAAAATACGGGAAAATAATGGCGTATTCTCCCGTATAAAACAAAGTCTTTTCAGAAATCCCTGCTTATTTGACGATGAGCAGAAATTGTAAACTTTAAATCGATACAAATTTATGCAAAATTATCTATGTACCCAATTGTTTTGGGTTGTAAAAACACATTGGTTAACCTTAAAAAAAAAAATTCCATTATTTTATGCGACTATTTTATTATTATGTTTTTTATTTGCCGTCGGAGTAATGAGGGCGGCGGATAGCTATTCACAAAAATGTGTTGCTTGATATTGAAGTTCAGAACCAAACCATAGAAAAAGGTCTTTGGGGGAGATTGAAAAACAGTCTGAGTTTACTTTCTTTTATAATGATAAACAGATAAATGTAAATCGTTTGGTATCTGTCACCGTTACAAAGGAAACGATTTTTAAAGTATTGGATAAAAATTTTCAAAAGATACAGGTATTTCTTATTCAATTCTAGATAAAAGTATTATACTTTCAAATAGAAAAGAAAATATAAATGTTGGGCTTGAAAATAAGAAAATTAATGGAACGGTGTTCGATGCAAAAGGAGAGCCTATTATTGGTGCCAATGTTCGTGTAAAAGGTAGCACTTTGGGGACTATAACGGATTTGGATGGAGTTTTTTCTTTGGATGTTCCGGAAAATGCAATATTGGAAGTTAGTTATATCGGTTATGAAAGTCAGACAGTTCATGTTGCCGACAAGACTCAGTTCTCTTTTATATTGAAAGAGGATACTGAAGTGTTGGAAGATGTCGTTGTGATTGGCTATGGTAGTGTCAAGAAATCTAATCTGACAGGAGCTGTTGCTTCCGTAAAAAGTGAGGATATTGTCCGAATGCCAACCAGCAATGTACTAGAAGCTATTCAAGGACAGGTGGCAGGTTTGGATATCACTCGCAGTAGCGGAGAAGCCGGTTCCGGAGTGAACATGACCCTACGTGGCACACGCTCCATCAATGGTGACAATAGCCCGTTATTCATCATTGACGGAATGGAAGGCTCTTACGATGAATTGAATCCGAATGATATCGCTTCTATTGAAGTACTGAAAGATGCCTCCTCTACAGCTGTTTATGGTGCTGCCGGAGCAAATGGAGTTATCATCATCACCACCAAAACTCCTAAAAAAGATAAATTCTCCATTGATCTGGATGCCTACTATGGTTGGAATGTCATCTCCAGCTTCCCCGAAGTAAATCGTGGAGAGGATTACATTAATTTCCGCAGAGAAGCACAAAGAACGGTAGGTGCCTGGAACAGCCCGGCCGATGACGGGAATCTTTTTCCCAGCTATATGCAAAAATATATAGACAACAATCAATGGGTGGACTGGTTTGATTTAGCTTCACAAACCGGTATCACCAATAGCTACAATCTAAGCACATCTTATTCTAATGACCGGGTCACCTCTTATTTTTCTTTAGGATATTACAATTTGGAAGGATTATTGAAAGGAGACGAACTGGAACGCTACTCGGCACGTGCCAAAATAGATTTTAAAGCCAATGAAATGGTAAAATACGGACTAAACCTATATGCCATGTATTCTGAAAATGACAAGCGTTACAGCCGTATATGGAACCGTATTCTCTGTATGCCGCCATTGGGTACTCCTTATGATGAAGACGGCAATCTGGTAGACTACCCGTTGGGAGACGGCAACATGAATCCGCTGGCCGATATGGGAGAAGACCAATATGTAAATAATGTAAAGACATTGAGCGTAGCCCCACAGATTTATGTAGAATTGACCCCGTTAAAGGGACTTTCATTCAAGAGTCTGCTTGGCGGATATTTCCGGAATATGAAAGAAAGTAAGTATACCGGCACAAAATCATATCAGGGACTGGAAAGCGGGCTAGTGCAAGCCACTATCCCCAACACCTTCACTTATAATTATAAATGGCAGAATATCCTGACATATAACTTCAAAATAAAAGAGGATCACGATTTCACAATAACCGGAGTCACTGAATGGTCAAAAGACCAAAAAGAAAAAGCGACCGCCACTGCCAACAAATTTGATACGGATTCTTATCTATACCATAATTTAGGTGCTGCAACCGGTACACCCACAGTTTCTTCTTCTTATGTAGGTAGCCAAAAAAATGTCCTATGTCGCCCGTATCAACTATAGCTATAAAGGACGTTACCTATTGACATTAAGCAGCCGCTGGGACGGTTCATCCATCTTGGCAGATGAAACAAGTGGGATATGTTCCCCGCAGGAGCTATTGCCTGGCGCATCAGTGATGAACCCTTCATGCAGAATGTAAAAGCTGTTTCCAATCTGAAATTACGCGCCAGTTACGGTGTCACCGGTAATGCCGGTGCTTCAGAATACGCCACATTAGATTACAGCCGCACAGGCATTATCGGATTTCAAGATGTAGGAGTCCCTTATAGCGGTTATTCCCAATCCATCGCCAACAAGAGTCTGGGATGGGAAAAATCTTATATGACAGATTTGGGATTCGACTTGGGATTATTCAGTGACAGACTGAACGTGGCGTTCGACTGGTATCGGACAGACACCAAAGATATTTTATTCGAGAAAAACCTGCCCTATGCAACGGGAGGTTACGGCTCCTCTCCTTTCAAAATATGGTCTAATGTAGGCGAAACACGCAATACAGGTGTGGAATTAAGCATTACCAGCCGTAACTTTGTCGGACCTGAATTCCAATGGAGCACCACACTGGCATTCTCAACCAACAAAGAAGAAGTGATAAAAAACAACCAGCAAGGCCCGCTTCAGTTCGGAGACTACTACCTGATTCCCGGTGAGGCAATCAAGACTTATTACGGATACAAGTATGCCGGAATATGGGGTACAGCCGAAGCAGAAGAAGCAGCCAAATACAGTCAGAAACCCGGACAAGTTCATATTGCAGAAAATGGTACTCCCGATTACAAGCTGAATGCGGATGACTATTATGTTCTAGGAAGCGCCACACCGAAATGGTCGGGCAGTTTACTTAATAATTTTAATTATAAGAATTTCGACCTGAGCATTTTGTTGATTGCCCGGTGGGACTGGACAATCCCTTACGGTCTGACCGGATGGTATCGTACAGACGGTCTGACGCCTTCACCTACCGTATGTGACTACTGGACTCCTGAAAATCAAAGTGCCCGCTATCCTCGTCCGGATGCAAGTATTACAAACGGACAGGACCCGTATCAACAATGGGCTAACTATTTTGACGGTTCTTATCTGAAAGTAAAAACCATTTCACTGGGCTACACATTCCCCAAGAAATGTTGAATGCTGTAAAAATTGACAGAATGCGTGTATACTTTACTGCAAACAATCCGTTTATTTTTACAAAATGTGACTATTTGAAAAACTACGACCCCGAAAAGGAGGAAATGATGACGACGCACCGTTGTCTAAACAATATGTATTTGGCGTTAATATCTCATTCTAAAAACTTATACAGATGAAAAAACATAAATTACTCTCTATATCAGCCGTAATCATGATGTTGTCTGCCTACGGTTGCAGCCTGGATGAATTTAATCCCTCCGGCATCTCCACAGAACAAGAATGGTCTACCCCGGCAGGCTATGAAAAGAAAGTGAACGACTGTTACTTTGACCTGGTCCGCATAGTTTATGGTCAGGCAGAAGACACCTATCTAATGGTTGCAGAAGGTGGAACAGACATTTGGCAAGATACGAATCCCGATGGTACCAACGGTAACTGGAGCAAACTACTCCGTTATGAAGATTACGGTGCTTCCAACGGTATGTTGAATGAAGGATATGCGGGTTTCTATGGTATATTGAGTGCATGTAATGCAGCTGTCCATTATGCCGACAAAGTGGAAGGGCTAAGCGAAACAAGAATCAACGAGTTGGTCAGCGAAGCAAGATTTATCCGTGCCCATGCCTTATATAATATTGTAGAGCAATGGGGAGGTAAATACCTGCATTGGAGCCTATGAACAGTCCTATTTCCGTTCTTCCTTGCAGTTCGGTTAATTGATTTTTATAAAGTAATTCTGGAAGATCTGGAATTCGCCATGAAAAATCTTCCTATCACACAGGAAGTAAAAGGGCACGTGACACGTGCAGCCGCTTATCATTTATATGCCAAAGCCTGCCTCACTTTCTCCACCTATACAGACGGTCTGGGTAATACCACCGCCCTGACGGACAGCGAAAGCAAAACCTATTTGGAAAAAGCAAAGGCGGCGGCAGATTACCTGATTCAGACGCCGGTTCGTTGGGAGTCAAGCTTTATGATGATGTAGAAGCTGTTTTTTGATGAGAACAACAATAAAAACAACGAAGAAGCACTTTTCATTGTCTGCCACTCTACCATTACGGCTTATAATCCTCGTGGAAACTATTTCAACCGTGTATGGAAACACTCCGAAGCATACAATAACAATACCTCAGGCATCTATCTTTCGGGCATGACACCCAGTTACGCTACGAACATCAACGGATACGAAGTTCCCAAACTGGCAAAAGGTAACTGCTATATGGAACCCAGCAAGTATATGCTTGATTTATATGGAGAGAAAGACGGCCGCTATAAAGCCTTCTTCAAAGACACTTATTATGTGAATAACGCTACGAACAGTACCAAGAACGGATATACGTGGAACGAGGCCGATGCACAAAGATACGGTCTATCCACCAGCAGGTCGGTAATTCTGCCTATGATATCACTTTAGGAGATACGGCTGTCTATTTATCTCGTAAGACCTATACACAAGCCGAAAGAAACGCTTGCCGCTATGCCATTTTCAACTTGGAAGACAACTATGCCGACACAAAAAAGTCCTCTGAAGTTTTTCCCAAGTCTGAAGAAAGCAGATTGTCCTAGCCTATATGCCGGTTCAAATGCCTCCAAACCTTATTCCTCAGCAGACTGTATTGTCTACCGTTTAGGAGAAACCTACCTGATATCAGCCGAAATTGACTGGAGATTAGGCAACAACCAAAGTGCTGCCGAAAGACTGAACACACTTCGGAACCGTGCCTGTAAAGGACATGACCATAGTATGGATATCACAGCTTCGGAAGTTACCCAGGATTCTTGCTGGACGAGTATGCACGCGAAATGATTGGTGAATGGAACCGCTGGATGACCTTGAAGAGATTCCGTGCTTTCGAAAGCCGTATCACAAAGCTAAATCCGCAAATCACAAAATTCGATAAGAACATTCACTATTTGCGCCCCATTCCCACAGCCGAATTATTGTTGATTGATAACGCTAATGAATATCAGAATCCGGGATATTAACCGGTATGACAAATATAAAAAATAAAAAGACAGCTTGGATAGAATTCACTATCCAAGCTGCTTTTTTAAGAGAGATACTTCACTCACTGAACCATCCCCCTTCTGACCTTAAATTATTCACAAAAGGGCTACCGCAAATAAGTAAACAATAATTATCAGCCCTCTTTCTTTTTGAACGAACCTATGTTACTTAAAATTCAAATATTGCCGGTTTCCTGATACTCCATGCTGCTTTGCAGGACAGAAACGGAAGGAGAACGACATACGTTCAGCCGGAATCAAATAAGGCTGATGAGGATAAGCCCCCCAACTGGTATCACCACCCACTCCCATCTGTTTCAGGTCAATGTTCCATGTCACCATATCCTTGAACTGGATATCGGATAAATGACGCTGCGATTTACGAAGGCCCGGCTCATCTAAATCTTCTGTAGGGAACAGATAAGCACTGGTGCTGACATAAGGCTGTCCGACAACCATCAATCCCTGTCCGGCGGTATCTGTCAGGCTCATCCAACGGACTTCAGTCTTATTACCGTTTTCCTGCGGACGGTCATACGGGAAATACTGATCGGCCACACTTCCCTTGTACAGACCTACATAAGAAGAAGTATTCCGGTCTATATAATTCTCATGAGGACCACGTCCCAGCCATTCCATCTGACTAAACTGCTTGTTCAGTGTAATACTAACCCCCATCCGGGGCAATAAAGGCAATGTATCGTTACCCGGAATGAAAGTACAGTTCACATCCAAATACCCTTTTCCCGAAAAATGATAGGCAACGATAAAATCAGACTCTCCTACAGGCAACTTATAATGAGAAACAACCTCATAAGCTTCTTTACCCAACGCCTTTTGTTTCATGGACAACAGTTTTGCCTGACGCCCCGCATCACGCCACGGACGCAAGGTTTTATTCATGCCATTTCCCATATCATTATCCGTCACAGGACGCCAGAAATTAGGACGTAAAGCTTCTTTTATCAGCTCCGTACTTCCCTCTTTATAAGAAGTCAAGGCACCGGTTTCCTTATCAAAACCTACGCTCAGATTACCGGCTGTAAGTGTCAACAACGAAGCCGCATCATCTGCTACCACCGATGAAGACTGAACCTCAGCAACAAAACGGCTGATAAAATGGAAGACTCACCTGGGCATCAGCCAGTTTTGTTCCGGCTTTCAGCAGACCATCCTCATTTTTCAAACTGGCATAGAAATTCAAGAAATACTCCACACCGGGTTTTACCTGTATGGCTGGAAAAGAAGTCTTGAACTTACCCGTCTGCTGAGGAGCCAGGGATACATTATCAATAGTTCCGGTAGCCAGAAGTTCACCATTCCCCTCCAGCTTCCAAGTAAAATTGAAATCACTTAAATCCGTAAAGAAGAACTTGTTACGTAACTCTACCCATCCCTCATGATAATCCAATAAAGAGAATGCTATATTTTGATATACTTTTTTCACTTCATGGATATGCGGCTTCAAGGTACGGTCGGCGGCAATCAGACCGTTCATACAGAATTGGCAGAACTTGGAGTACCTTTCGGAGCCAGGTCACCTCCGTATGCCCAATAGAATTTTCCATCCGGCGTCTTTGCATACAAGCTGATCTACCCAGTCCCAGATATGTCCGCCCTGTAAAGAGGGATATTTCTCTATCACATCCCAATAATCCTGAAGATTTCCTTCACTGTTGCCCATAGCATGGGCATATTCACATAGAATCAGCGGTTTGGTCGGAAGATAGAGAGAATGATTGATCAATACATCTATCTTTTTATACATTGGACAGAAAATATCGGTATAAGGTCCCTTTATTCCGTCTTCCGAATGCACGGGACGCTGTGAACGGTCATTGGCATGTACCCATTTATAGGTAGCCGCGAAGTTACATCCCTCACCGGTTTCATTACCCAATGACCAGATAATGACACAAGGATGGTTTTTGTCACGCTCGAACATACGTTCCGTGCGGTCTATGAAAGCTTTCTCCCATTCGGCTGGTTAGCTAGGCATTGATCGGGCTTATATCCCATGCCATGGCTCTCGATATTGGCCTCATCAACCACATACATACCATAAATATCACATAATTCATACCAGCGGGGATCGTTGGGATAATGAGAGGTTCGTACACTGTTGATATTATTCTCTTTCATCAATTGAATATCACGCAGCATGGACGCCTCATCTACCACATGACCGTTATAAGGATCGTGTTCGTGTCGGTTTACTCCTTTTATATAGACCGGTTTACCATTTACCAGCAATTGAGCATGTTTGATTTCGGATTTGCGGAAACCTATGTATTGGGAAATGTATTGTTCCGGTTTGCCATTTACACGCAAAGCAATCAGCAATCTATACAGATTTGGTTTCTCCGCACTCCATAACAAAGGTTCTCTCACTTCCTTTTTAAAATGAAGTTCCCGACCGGCAGCATTCCAACGCTTACGCTCATTGTAGATACTTTTGCCTGCTTTGTCCAACAGGCTTACTTCCACTTCAGCCCCTTTTATTTTACCTTCTCCTGCTTTGCCCAACTCTACAAAAAGATGAAAGTCAGCATTCTTGTATTCCCCGTCAAGATCGGTAACCACTTCATAGTCGCGCACATGAGTTTCAGACCGGGCATACACATAAACATCACGCTGTATGCCGGCAAAACGCCAGTAATCCTGATCTTCCAGATAGTATCCGTCACTGAACTTGAAAACCTGTACGGCTATTTCATTCTCCCCTTGTTTTACATACGGCGTAATATCAAACTCCGAAGGTGTTTTGGAATCCTGAGAGTAACCTACTTTTTCACCATTCACCCACACATAAAAAAGCAGAAGCCACTCCTCCGAAATAAAGAATAATCTGGCGTTTATTCCAATGGGCAGGAATAGTAAAAGTACGTCTATAAGAGCCAACCGGGCTGTTTTCCACTGCAATCAATGGTGGATTCTTCTTTATACCATACCCACTGCCTACATAAAAAGGATAGCCGAACCCTTGAAGTTCCCAATTGGAAGGAACTTTAATATCATCCCAACCTGAAACATCATATCCTTTTTTGGAAGAAGTCCATCGGTCGTTCATCCGAACGGGGTACAAAATGAAATTTCCATGTTCCGTTCAAGGATTGGAAGTAAGGAGATTGTGATTTATCACCCTGCAATGCCAATTCTTTAGTGGGGTATCCCATAAAAATTAGCCGCCGAAGGCAGACGATTGATATGAAGCACATCAAAATTCTCCCAATCATTATCCGAACGGGGGTATTTGTTTCTACGCACTTCTACATTGTCTGTGCTTGTTTCATTAGCGCTCCTGTTTACCGGAGCACCGTCATATTGGGATTGTGCCATACCTGCCAACGACAAAGATATGGCAATCCCTGTCAATATAGAACGAATTTTCATCATAAATATATCTTTTAATAAATTCGGAGTATCCGCATACTGATTTTTACTTCCACTATCATTGATCCAACAACAATCGCAAAATCAAAGCAGAAGACCAACCAAAGTTGGGTGCATTCAACACTTCACCTGTCAGTGGATTGTAGTTTTCATGAATCGGTCCGTCGGTCATCAGTCCTTGAGCATGTGCCATGAACTTGCGAGTCAGCAAGTCGGCTTCCTCCACATATCCGTAGCGCTTCAATCCGGTTATACCAAAATATACCTGGTTAAACCAAACCGGACCACGCCAATAACCGAAAGTAGGACGCAATGCAGGATGACTTACATCAAGAGTACCTAGCGGCAGGTAAGAGTTGAAATGTTTTTCATCCATCATGATGTTCTTCACACTCTCGGCTTGTTCCGGGGTAGCAATACCTGCCCACAAAGGCAACCACCCCTCAGCCCCCATCACCTTGACAGGTGTACGGTCATTCAAACGAATATCATAAAAGAAACCACTCTCGCTGTCATACATTTTAGTCTGTACATACAGCTTGATTACCTCAGCCTCCTTAGCCAACTGTTCAGAAAGCTCTTGCTTTCCCAAGATAGAAGCCATTTCCGAAAGTGTCAGTTTATCTACATAAAGGAAGGAATTCAAACAAATATTCTCCTGATCCATCGACCAAGCTTTCTCCATCTCATTCTTTAGCATCCGGGTGTCATCAAAACGCACACCGTTATCCATGCCGCTCTCCCAAGCCGCCGCAATCAGTGTACCATCAGTAGAACCATATTCGCAAATGCCATTGTGATCGTGGTCACGCTCAGCATACCACCATTGATGGAACTTATACAATTTATCAAATATTTCGTCCAAGAACGCTTTGTCTCCTGTAACCTTATAGACATTCATGGCTCCCCATGATGCTACAGGAGGTTTGGAGTCGCGCCAATTGTTACGTGCCTTATTATAACCGATAAAATCAGGAACCATACCATTCTCTGCCTGATAATCGAACAAAGAAAGCATTTCACTCTTGGCCCCTTCGGGATTATAGTACACATTACCCGATGCAATTTGCCAAGCATCCCACGACCAACATCCACCGATGAATCCTGTATAGGAAGGGAAACTACAACCATGGAAGATATCACCGGCAGGAGTACGCCAATTGGAGTTCAACGTCATCAATGCTTTCACAGCAATGTTCCTGTAAGCGTTTTCTTTCATATAAGGACTGTCGGCAGACAGTATCCGTTGAAGCCCCTGATTCCAACGCTGCGCATTCTCGGCAAAACATTGATCAAAAGGTATGGATTTTATTGCAACATACTCCTTATCTGCCTCTTCGCCTTTCAAGGTCAGTGTCTGGCTGTATTCCGAAGTATAACTTTTGCCGGATTGCAGCAAATAGTCACTCTTCTCAACAACTTGCAAACTGTCGTTCCCCACAGTCATCACTTCATCGGCTGTATGGAAAAGCACGGTAGCCGTCACCTCGTCTACCGGCGGTTCGTTACGCAATGTGATAATCTGGCGATTGGTTCCCCAACGGCGACCGTAGAACGGATAATGGAACCGAACGCCCTTATCCACCTTAGTGGCAGTAGTATTCTCTTCAAAAACACCGCCACTCCAAGTCAGCGACACATTCAAAGGTGTGTCACTAAGATTTGTAATAACAGAACGTACAAAAGCAGTGCGTGAAGTGGCAAAACACAACTCAGTAGTGAATTCCAACCGCGCATCTTTAAAATGTTGTACCAACTTTCCAGGTAGATACTTGGCTGTCTGCATATTACGGACCAAGTCGTACTTTTCACCATTAACCACCAACGTAGGCTGTGCCAACGTTTTGGGCAATCCATCCTCTTCCATGCATCGTCATAGGCCCGATGAAGGCACCCGCAAATGCCCTGCTTTGGTTTACTGGCAATGCATAGCCACTCCATGCACCCAGATCAGAGAACAAATTGAGATCCCCATCTACAGGTTGTTCCGGTACATTTTTCACATTCAACAAATTGGGAAAATCTTCCTGTGTCGTAAACAGGGACTTTTCCGGCTGTGTAGCGACCGGGGTACATGCCCCCAGCCAAAGAATGCTACACATTCCATATATAGGAAATAAATGTTTCATAAACGGTTCTTCCAAAATTATACAAACAAGATTACTTGCTATAGTTCGGATTCTGCTCCCAATCGGGATTCAACAGAAATTCACTATGAGGAATAGGAAACAACTGGTGCTTGGTATCTACATAATTCTCAACAAACGGTTTATTGTGAGCTTTCAGCGTTTCTTCTACAATACCCCAGCGAACCAAGTCATACCAGCGCGAACCTTCCAATGCCAGCTCGCAAGGACGTTCTTTGTCTTGCAGATGTTTCAAGACTTCGGCTTTACTCATGGTAAGCGGCAATGCCGGTACATTGACACGTGCACGAACCTTATTTATTATGTTAATGGCCTCTGTTGTTTCACCCTTGTCATTTAGACATTCTGCATAAAGCAGCAATACATCGGCATAACGGATAACGGAAACATTAAAGAAACTATAGTCCCAATAATCACTCATACCCTCGGTATAAGTAACATATTTGTGCCAGAAGATTTCTCCTTCTTTGTGGTAATCCTTAAAGGATTTTCCATTCTCATAATAAAAGGGACGACACTCGGGATCGTCAAAAATAAGCGTATGAAGTGCACGGTCGCTAGACTTACCGTCTATAGTCTTATCAGCCAATAACGTCTGACACATCCAGTCCGTAGGATAAGCTTCTTCATATGCATCCAGCCCAGCCATAGGTCCCAAATGAACGGTAAACAAGTTATATTCATACTGTCCGCCTGAACGGTCTCCGGTAAACTGAATCTCAAAAAGAGACTCTTTATTGTTCTTGTGCATACCGTCAAAATTATCAGCCCAATTCTCCATCAAGCCAAAAAGACTTCCTTCTTTATCAATGATCTTCTTGAATTCAACTTCGGCTTTACTCAATTCTTTGCGGAACATATAGAACTTACCCAAAAGAGCCGCTGCCGTATAACGCGTGACACGTCCTTTTTCACTTTCCTCATAACTTTCGGGAAGGTCGCTCTGTACTTCTTTCAGTTCGGTCTCAATCAGACTTACCAGTTCTCCCGGATTGGCTTGTGGAGGATAGAACTCTTCATCCGTACCTGCCAATGCCTCCTTATAAATAGGAACTCTCTCGCCAAAATTCACATACAAACGATAATAAAAAGTAAGCACGCAAAAAACGGGCTTCGGCTATGGACTGCTTCTTCAAGGCATTGAGTGATTCCG